>Ga0187892_10001723_pt1 | contig 48028 bp, 43 predicted proteins | sample MA1701073metaG_FD_139345 | JGI IMG/M metagenome (GOLD analysis project Ga0187892, IMG submission 139345) | Bio-ooze microbial communities from a basaltic lava cave in the Kipuka Kanohina Cave System on the Island of Hawaii, USA - MA170107-3 metaG ...
CATCGGGATTGAATGAGCCGAAAGGCTCGGTCGCGTTCGTCGCCGAAAAACCATCCGTCTCGATGTAGCTGGCATTGACCGTGAGGCCGGTGGTTTGCGTGCCCGCGGAGACGCCGCCGCTGGCGGTGCGCGTGTCGTACCTCCCGTAGCCGACGGCGCCGCGCAAATGCGGGGCCTCGGGCCAGCGGTGCGTGAATAACTGGATGGCGCCGCCCAGCGCATCGGAACCGTACAGGCTGCTCAGCGGGCCGGGCACGACCTCTGCGCGCGCGAACTGCTCGTTGCGCAGGTTCTCGAAGGGAATAGTCCCGCCGGCGGCGTTGTTGATGCGGATGCCGTCCAGCAAGACCAGCGTATGGTTGCTGTTGGCGCCGCGGATGAACACGCTACTCGGCTGCCCGGCTCCACCGGTCGCCGCGATCTGGACGTTGGCCCGGGACTGCAGTAACTCAGTCAGCGTATCCTGACCGGCCGCATCGAAGACCGGCCCGGGGATGATCTCCACTGGCCTTACCACGGTGGACAACGGTTCCGGAGTCCGGGTGGCGGTCACTACGATGGGGTCAGCGACGGCTCGCTCTGATGCGTCGTCGGCGCTGGCCCCCGCAGCGGCGAGGCAGGCTGCAACAGCGACAGCGAAAGGCTTCAAGGTGGTACCCTCCGGCGACGCGCATGCCCGCCGCATGCACGGTTGATCGCGCGAGGGAGTAAGAAAAGCGCCGTCCGCTTAGACTCGAGACCTGGACCGCCGCCTCCCGCAGCGCTTCCCTGCGCGGTCCAGGCCGGTCTTCGGACTCGTGGGCCTTGGCGCGCCGCCTTCCCGTGAGCCGGCTCACAGTGGCTGGAAGGACACGCCCGCGCCCACCTACCGCTGCGGGGGCAGTGCAGGCCTTGCGCCGGCATCGAATCTCGAGCGGCGCGCACCTGCTTCCCGATTATCCCGTCCGTCAGAATGAACGGACGGGCACCTGGACATGCATAGCGTACTCGCTGCCCTACCTGTCTGCAACGGTCCGGCCAGCACTGCCCTAGCGGTCCCCGGAGTTCGGCTGTGTGCTGCAAGAGGACGCGTTAGCTTGGCGAGGGTAGCTGTGCGCTCGCTTCGCCCCGCTCGGGGTGGAGCGGTCGTTCGGGCCCTCTTGACAGACACCCGGCCTCAAGGCGGCGGCGCCTGTGTCGTTATGGCGTTCGGATGGGCAGGCGTGTGCTTGCCTGCTTCCCGCTTGACCCGCGGCAAAGGACTCGCCGCGGGCACCTCGGAACGGGTCCGCTCTAGAGCATAAGGGTCAGCGCTCGCTCACGCGGTCGGGGCCGGGTGGTCGGGTCGAGCGCACATGCCGCCTACATGTGTCAAACGACATGCAGAAGGCCCGGTTAGAGGTTGACTGGATGGAATTTCGGTCACTATAGTGTGACGATGGAAGCGGAGCTCAATTCCCTCGACGAGAAGATCTCCCATCTCATACAGCTATGCCACCGTCTACGCAAAGACAACAGCGAGTTACGCCAGCAACTGGCCGCGGCGCAGAATCAAAGCAAGCAGTTGACGGAGAAGATAGAAGCCGCGCGCCGGCGCCTGGAGAGTCTGCTCAGCAGAATTCCCGAAGACGCGGCGTAGCGCGCGACGCGCGCGCGATCGAGGTGCGCATCCTCGATCGCAGCTTCCGGATCGCCTGCAGCGAGGAAGAGGAGCCGGGCCTGCGCCAGGCGGTGGATTACCTCGACCGCAAGATGCGCGAGATCCGCGACGCCGGCAAAGTGGCCAGCCACGAGCGCGTCGCCATCATGGCCGCGCTCAACATCGCACACGAACTGCTGTCGCTGCGCGTCGGCGGCGGCTTTGACATGGGACAGTTTAAGCGTAGAATGCACGCGATGGCTGCGGCCATCGACGAGGCGATGTCGGCGCAGAACGAATTGTTCTAGCGAGACCGCCGCAACGACCGATGCTCCCTGCGGTGTTCGTGCAGGCCGTACAGTCTGTGAACCAATGTCGTAAATCTGGTTGCGGCCTAAAGTAGTGCTGTTGTGCGCGTCCCAACGCGGAAGCGCCTGATGCGCTCGGAAAGCGACCACCCTTGAACCTTCGGTTCAAGATGAAGGCCTGAGCGGGTGCTTGCAGGGGGCGCCCATCCCGACGAGCGGCAACAGCCGCTCGTTTTGTTTTGCGGGGCCCGATGGCGTGCGCTACTGGTTGATGAAATCCGAGCCCGACGTGTTCGGCGTCGACGACCTGGCGGCGGCGCCGAAGAAAACCACCGCGTGGTGGGGGGTGCGCAACTACCAGGCGCGCAATTTCATGCGCGACGACATGCGCCTCGGCGATCTCGCCTTCTTCTACCACTCGAGCTGCCCGCAGCCCGGCATCGGCGGCATCATGCGCGTGTCGCGGCTGGCCTATCCCGACGCCACCCAGTTCGATGCAAAGAGCGAATATCACGACCCGGCCTCACCGCGCGACAATCCGCGTTGGGTGAACGTCGACGTGACGCTGGTGCGCAAGACCCGGCTAGTGCCGATCCAGGAATTGCGCGCGCACCGCGAGCTCGCCGCCATGCGCGTGCTCCAGCGCGGCAACCGGCTGTCGATCACGCCGGTGACGCCGCGCGAGTGGGAATTCATCGAGCGGTTGCTCTAGCCCGCCGGGCGTAGCCCGGATGCAGCGAAGCGGAATCCGGGGAGCAGGGGTCGCAGTCGCGTGGCCCGACCCGCATCACGCCGCGCCGTGGCGCTCGCGCAGCGCGCTCTTCTGCACCTTGCCCATGGCGTTGCGCGGCAGATCCGGCACCAGGATCACGCGCTTGGGCACTTTGTAGTTGGCCAGCTCGCATTTCAGGGCCCGGATGATGTCCTCCGCAGACAAAGTGGCCCCGGCGCGCGGGACCACCACCGCCGTCACCGCTTCGCCGAGGTCCGGGTGAGGCAACCCCACCACGGCCGACTCGAGCACGCCGGGCAGCGCGTCGATGGCCAGCTCGATCTCTTTCGGATAGACGTTATAGCCGCCGGTGATGATCAAGTCCTTCTCGCGCCCGACGATGGACAGATAGCCGTCCGCGTCGAGCACGCCCACGTCGCCGGTGCGAAACCAGCCGTCGGCGGTGAACTCCTCACGCGTTTTCTCCGGCATGCGCCAGTAGCCCTGGAAAACGTTCTCGCCGCGGATCTGGATGCTGCCCACCCGCCCCGCCGGCAACGGCCGGTCGCGGTCGTCGGCGATGCGCAGCGACACGCCGGCCAGGGGCAGGCCGACGGTGCCGCCCTTGCGTTCGCCGTGCAGCGGGTTGGAGCAGATCATGCCGGCCTCCGACATTCCGTAGCGCTCCAGGATGCGCTGGCCGGTGCGGCGCTCGAACTCCTCGAAAGTGTCCAGCAGCAGCGGCGCGGAGCCGGACACGAACAGCCGCACCCCGCGGCACGCCTGCGCCGTGAACCCCGGCTCCGCCAGCAGGCGCGTGTAAAAGGTCGGCACGCCCATCAAGGCGGTCGCACGCGGCAGATCGCGCAGCACCGCTTGTGCGTCGAATTTGCGGTGCCACAGCAGCCTTGCGCCGGCGAGCAGCGCGCAATGATTGGCCACGAACAGGCCGTGCACGTGGAACATCGGCAGCGCATGCAGCAGCACGTCGGCGGCGGTGAATCCCCAGGCCTGCATCAGCACCCGCGCGTTCGACAGCAGGTTGCGGTGGGTGAGCATCGCCCCCTTGGAACGACCGGTGGTGCCGGAGGTGTAGATGATGGCGGCCACATCGTCCGCCGCGACCTGCGCCGTTTCGAAGACCGCGGGTTGGTCGCGCGCCGCTTCTGTCAGCGAACCGCTTCCCACTTCGTCGAGCGTCAGCACCTCGGCGGCGCCGGCGAGCCCGCGCGCCTCGGCTTCGGCATGCGGACGGCACACCACCAGCCGCGGCTGTGCATCGTTCAGGAAATAGCTCAGCTCCGCGCGCTGATAGGCGGTGTTGAGCGGCAGATACGCCACGCCGGCGCGCAGGCAGGCGAGGTAGAGGAACAGGGACTGCGGCGACTTCTCCACCTGCACCGCCACCCGGTCGCCGCGCTGCAGGCCGAGCGAGCGCAACAGCGCGGCGAGCCGCGCGGTCTGCTCCTGCAGCGCGCGCCAGCTCACTTCCGTCCCGCCGTCGAACAGCGCGGTGCCGCCGAGGTCGGCCGGCGCAGCCCGGTCGATCTGCGCGTAGAGGTTATGACTCATCGATCGCCTGACCGGTGCATGTTCGAAGCTTCGCTCGACGCGGGAAGCGACTGCCCGGCCGGCGCGAGATGCTGCAGAGCGCCATCCAGCAGCGCGTCGGCCACTCCCGTCTGCACCCAGTCCTGCGGCGATCCGGCGCTGGTCACTTCGTCGCCGAGAATCTGGCGCACGGCGGCGGGCGGCAGGATGGCGATGCGCGCCGCCGGCAAGGCGCAGACGCGATCGACCGGCGCCGCGAACGCCACATACGAGGCGCCCGACGCGGCGCCCGGCAGCCACAGCACGGTTCGCGGCGCGGTCCTCGCAAGCGCGGCGACGCACAAGCTGAGGTGCACCAGGTAGTCGGCCAGCAGCACGCGTTCGTCCTCGACCGTGGCCGCGTGCGCCTCGGCATCGAGGACCAGCACCACCGGGCTACCGGGCTGCGTGTCGCCGATGGCGAGGAGCCAATCGGCGAGGTGCCAGCAGTCGGCGGCGCTCACCGGCGCGCCGACGCTGCCCAGGAAGACCGCCTTGCCCGAACGCTCGGGCGGCTGCGCCAGAAAGGCGCTGCCGGCGATCGTGGGGACGTACCCGGCCGGCAAGACGCGCGCGAGTGCGGCGCTGTCGGTCCCTTGCGCCGACGCCTGTCGCAGCATGCCGGCGCCGGCAAGACGCGCACGCAGGCGTGCGTGTTCGCCGCCGAGCCCAAGCGTCGGCCGCTCGCTTTCCACGGTGCGCACGGCCGCTTCGCGCATCGCCGCAGCGGCGTCGTCCGCGACCGTGTCCTCCGGGTGCAGGGATGCGCGCGCCTGGGCACCCATCAGCGCCTGCACTGCGCTGCGATCTGCCGCGTCCAGCCGGTCCTTGCCGCTCGCGCTCTCGATCAACGCCGGCCCGGACGTGGCCATGCGCGTCTGCTGCAGATAGACGCGGCGCTCGCACAGGCCGGCGAGCAGGCTCGCACCGCCGAAACAAATCGGCCCGAGCAAGGCGAACAGCGGTGTTCCCGCGAGCTTGGCCTGCAGCGCTTCGCGGAACAGCCGGCGGAATGCGCCCAGCGCGCGCAGCCCCTCATCGACGCGCGCGCCGGCCGAATCGAGCACCAGCAGCGCGGGCGCCGCATGCTCGCGGGCGCTGCGCAGCACGGTTGCCAGCGCGTCGGCCTCCGCCACGCCGATCGCACCGCGCGCGATCGCCGGGTCCGTGGCCGCCAGGTACACGCGCCGGCCATGCAGCACGCCGCTCGCGGTCAAGACGGCGCCGGCACTGCGCGGCTGCATCACGTTGCCGTCGAGCAGCGCCGCGACGCGTTGTTCCGGGCTCAGCTCGCTGAAGCGCACGGCGCTGCCGTCAGGAGGCGAGGCACCAGCGGCGAATGATCTCCTGGTAGGCGTCGACTGCCTGCTGGATGCGGTCGATCGTGCAATACTCGTCGGTCTGGTGCGCCATCTGCGGCTCACCGGGCCCGAGGATCACGGTGGGCGGCGCACGATAGGCCTGGCTCAGCGCGGCAGCATCGGTGAAGTAGGTCGCGCTACGCGCGACCGGACGCGCGCCCAGCAGCGGGGTCATCACCTCGAACACGCTCTGCACCCAGGGCTGCTCGGGATCGGTATGCACGGCCTCCACGTCCATCATCGGCTCCAGCTCGACCTCGGGGCCGAGCTGCCGCGCCAGGTCCGCGAGCAGCGCACGGTGGTCGACGGTCGGCACGGTGCGGATGTCGATGCCGATGGTGGCCTGGTCGGGCACCGAGTTGATGTTCAGCCCGCCCTGGATGGTACCGACGTTGAGCGTCGCCTGGCCCATCAGCGGGTGCGGCGGATTGGAGAAGCGGAACGCCTCCAGCTTGCCGATGGCGCGCGCCGCCTTGTACACCGCGTTGTCCCCTTTCTCGGGCATGGAGCCGTGCGCGGTGACCCCGCGCGTGCGCGCCCGCAGCCAGAACGCGCCCTTGTGTCCGACGAACGGATAGTTGGCGGTGGGTTCGGCTACGACCACGGCACCCGCGCGCTCCAGCGCGCCGTCGCGCAGCAGGTGGAAGGCGCCTTCGCACCCGGTTTCCTCGCCCGCCGTGATCACCAGCGTCACCCCGGGTGTGCGCTCCAGGTGCGGCGCCATCGCCACGGCGGCGGCGACGCAGGCGGCCACGCCGCTCTTCATGTCGCTGCTGCCGCGTCCGTACAGGCGTCCCGCGTCGGTCTCGCCGGCGAACGCGTCCTTGCTCCAGGCCGCCGCCCCGAGCGGCACGACATCGACGTGCCCGGTCAGACACAGCGGCGGGCGCTCGGCGCCGCCGATGTCGGCCAGCAGGTTGACGCGCCCGGGGCCGAAGGTGTGGTAGCGGATGCGGTAGCCCGCGTTCTCGAGCAACCGGGCCAGCACGCGCGCACAGGCCTCCTCGTTGCCCGGAGGGTTGACGGTATTGATGCGCAGGATGTCCTGCGTCAGGCGCACAGCATCGAGGGTCGCGGTCATGAGACAAACTCCAGCGCAGCGGTCGCCGCCAGCTTAGCCGAAGTAGGCGCGCTGCACCTCGGGATCGGCACGCAGCGCCTCGGCGCTGCCCTCCGCGACCACACGGCCCTGCGACAGGACGTAGCCGCGATGGGCGATGGACAGAGTCTGCTTCACGTTCTGCTCCACCAGCAGGATCGTCACGCCGGCCTGGTTGACGCGCTGGATCACCGCGAAATTCTCTCTCACCAGCAGCGGCGACAGCCCCAGGGAGGGCTCGTCGACGATCAGCAGCCGGGGATCGGCCATCAAGCCGCGCCCGATCGACAACATCGCCTGCTCGCCGCCCGACAAGGTGCCGGCGATCTGCGCGGCGCGCTCGCGCAGGCGCGGGAACGCGGCATACACCTGCTCGATGCGCGCCGCACGCGCGCGCGCGTTGCGCTCCCGGTAGGCGCCGGCGAGCAGATTCTCGCGCACCGTCATCTTCGGGAACACCTTGCGGCCCTCGGGGATGCAGGCGATGCCTCGCGCCACCACCTCGTGCGTCGCCCGGCCGGCCAGGTCCTCGCCGCCGAACAGGATGCGCCCGCGGCGCACCGGCGTGAGGCCGAGGATCGAACGGATCAGGGTGCTCTTGCCGGCGCCGTTGGAACCGAGGATGCAGGTGATCTCGCCGGGCCGCGCGCGAAGCGACACGCCGCACAGGACGTCGGCGCGGCCGTAGGCGGTGTACAGGTCCTCGACGACCAGCTCGCTCATGCGCGCTCCGCCCTCCCACTCCCAAGGACCAGGGCCGGGACGAGGCAGCAAGAACAAGCGCTCCTCAACTGCTGCTCCCGAGATACGCTTCCTGCACCTGCGGATCTGCGACCACGGCGGCGAACGGGCCTTCGCAGATCTTCTCGCCGAAATTGAGCACCACGCAGCGTTCGCTGACGCGCTCGATCACGCCCATCTCGTGCTCGATCAGGATGATCGACAGCCCGGGCAGGCGTTCGCGCGCCGCCAGGATGTCGTCCATCAGCTCGCGCGTCTCGTCGTGCGTCATGCCGGCGGACGGTTCGTCGAGCAGGAGCAGCCGCGGCTCGCTGATCAGTGCGCGGCACACTTCCACGCGGCGCCGGTCGATCATGCCCAGCGCACCGGCGGGTTCGAACATGCGCTCCGGCAATCGCGGATGAAACGCGGCGAGCAGTGCCCTGGCCCGCTCCACGTGACGCTGCAGTTCCTGCGCGAAGCGGCTGCGCCGGCACAGGTTGAACCACAGCCCCAGCGACAGCCGCCGGTGGTTGCCGATCATCAGGTTGTCGAACACCGACAGCGGCAGGCACAGGCGCGAGCGCTGGAACGTGCGCGCGATGCCTGCGTCATAGATGGCCTGCGGCCGCAGGCCGGTGATCTCGGCCCCGGCGAACCAGGTGCGGCCGCCGGCGGCGCGGTACAGGCCGGTGAGGGCGTTGAAGAAGGTGGTCTTGCCCGAGCCGTTGGGACCGATCAGGCCCAGGATCTCGCCGTCCCGCAACCGCAGGTCGAGCCGGTTCAGGGCGGTGAGGCCGCCGAAGCGCACGCTCAGCCCCTCGCAGCGCAACAGCGTCGCGGTTTCGCTCACGCTCGCCCCCAGCCGGGCAGGTATTGGCGCAGCGTGCGCGGCAGCAGCCCCTCGGGCCGGAACAGCAACACCAGGATGACGAAGCCGGAGAACAGCAGGAAACGGTATTCCTGGATCACCTGGAGCTTCTCGGGCAGCACCAGCACCAGCGCCGCGGCGGCGAGGACGCCCACCGGGTTGCCGAGGCCGCCGAGGATGACGATCGACACCATGATCAGCGACTCGGCAAACGTGAAGCTCGCCGGCGCGACGAAGCCGGTCATCATGGCGTACGCGGCGCCCGCGACACCCGCCAACACGTTGCCGAGCGTGAACGCCAGGATCTTCCAGCGCGCCACCTCGAAGCCGAACACCGCGGCCGCGGTCTCGTCGATGCGCACCGCGTCCAGGCTCAAGCCGAGCCAGGAACGCTCCAGGCGTCGCATCAGGAGCAGAGCGCCCGCCAGCAGCAGCAAGCTGAACACGGCGTAGCTCAGATAGAACGACAGCTCGGTCTGCTCGCCCAGCGGGATGTTGTCGTTGAAGGACCAGCCCAGCATGCGCATTCCCGGAACCTTCAGTCCCTGGGGCCCGCCGAGGGCGTCGTTGACCTCGAGGAAGGTCTTGAACAGGATGGCGAAGGCTATCGTGATCAAGGCGGCGTAGTGACCGCGCGTGCGCAGCAGCGGCAACACCAGCAGCGAGCCGATCGCGCCGGCCAGCACGCCGCCCGCCGCCAACACCAGCGGATGAGGCAGGGCGGTGTGGGTGGCGAGCACCGCCGCGGTGTATCCGCCGACGCCGAAGAACGCCGCCCCCGAGAAGTTGACCACTCCCGCGTAGCCGAACTGGATGGTGAGCCCGAGGCAGGCGAGGCCGTACAGCAGCACGGTGGCGATCAGCAGCAGCGCGAAATGATCCTCGGCGAACAGCGCGACGACGACCGACGCGGCCAGCAGCGCGCCCCAGGCCAGAGGAACCGGGCGAACGCTCCAGGCAGCGCCCACCGCGGCGCCGAGGCGCGTGCGGCCGAATGCGAGCAACGCCAGTACTGCGCCGACCGCCAGCGCCGCCACCTCCCATTGCGCTTCGACCCGCAAGAACAGATAAGCGAAGCACGCTATCGCACCGGTGGCCGCGAACGCCGGCCACAGGACAGGCTGCTGCGCGGCGCGCGCGCTCATACGCGCTCGGCCGACTGCTCGGCGATCAGGCCGGTGGGCCGCCAGGTCATCACCAGGATCACCACGGCGAACGCGAACACGTCCTTGTAGGCAGGCACGGCGAACCACACCGCGCCCAGCGTCTGCAGTCCGGCGAACAGGAAACCGCCGAGGATCGCACCGTAGAGGTTGCCGAGCCCGCCTACCACGGCCGCGCTGAAGCCGATCACGCCGAGCAGCAATCCCATGCCGAAATTGATCTCGTTGTAGTACAGGCCGGCCGTGACGCCGGCCAGCGCCGCGAGCGCCGAGCCGATCGCGAAGGTCACGAGCACGATGCGCTGGAAGTTCATGCCCACGACCTGCGCCGTCTCGCTGTCCTGCGCCACCGCGCGGATCGCCAGGCCGAGCCTGGTGCGGGTCACCAGCAGGTGCACCGCGACGATCGACGCCAGGCCGAGCGCGATCAGGATGGCGCTGTCGAAGCGCAGGGTGAGCGCCCCGAAGCTGACCGAATCGGCCGGCAGCAGCCGCGGAAACGGCTTGGGATTGGCGCCGGCGGGATAGAACAGCCGGATCGCCTCGCGCAGCACGGTGCCGGCCATCAGCGTGATCAGCAGCAGGTTGATCGGCGGCGCGCCGCGCAGCGGCAGCACCAGCCAGCGCGCCAGCGCCGCCCCGAGCAGCGCGATCAGCAGCACGGCACTGAGCATCACCCCCAGGGTCAGCAGCGCATTGGACTGCACGCCCAGCGCCGACAGCCCCAGGTAGGCGACCAGCCCGGTGAAAGCACCGACCATGAGCACGTCGCCGTGGGAAAACTTGATCACGTCCAGCACGCCGAAGAACAGCGTGAAGCCCACCGCCACCATCGCGTAGATGGTGCCGAGCATCAGCCCGTTGAGGACGTACTGGCCGAGCAGGCTCAGGTCCATCGTCGGTCCGTGTGCGCGGCGGGGCGCGGGTGCGCGATCAGGGCTGGATCAGCTTGCGCTTGCCGTTGGCGTATTCGCTGTCTTCCCAGACGATCCACCTGCCGTCCTGGACCACGAACTTGGTGATCAGCGGCACGGCGTTCTGGCGGCGATCGTCGAAGGTGATGGTGCCGACCACCGATTGATAGTCGCGGGTACGGTTCAGCTCGCTGCGCACCTTCTTGCGGTCGGGGCCCACCTTCTCGATCGCGTCCATCACCAGGTTCGCAGCGGCGAAGGCGAATGCCCCGTAGGCCTCGGGCGGGTCGTTGTACTTCTGCGCGTTGTATTGCTCGAGGAACAGCTTGCCGCCGGGCAGCTTCTCGATCGGCGCACCCTCCCTGAATGCGAGGCTGCCCTCGGCCAGCGGTCCCAGGCCCTCGATGTAGGCGTCCGACACGATGCCCGAGGTGCCCTGGAACACGGCCTTCACGCCGAGCTTGTCCATCTGCGTGCGGATGCGCACGCCGAGCGGGGTGATGCCGCCGAAGTACACCACCTCGGGCTTCAGATCCTTGATCTTGGTGAGCTCGGCGGAGAAGTCCTGCTGATCGGCGGTCACGCCGAAGGTGCCGACGATGCGGCCGCCGTTCTTGGCGAGATACTCGCTGAAGTACTTGTTGTGGCCCTTGCCGTAATCGGTGGTGTCGTGGATCACCGCCCAGCGCTGATACTTCAGTCCGGTCATGAAGCGGGCCGCGGTCTCGTTCTGATTGATCATGGTGCCGTTGACGCGGTGCACTTCCGCGTAGTCGTGGGCATAGGTAATGTCGGGCAGCACCGCCCCCCACACCACGACCGGCAGCCCGAACCTGTGATACACGTCCACGGTGGCCATCGCCACGGTGGAGCAGTAGTGCGTGACGCCGGCGACGATGCTGCGGTCGGAGGACGCCTTGGTCGCGACCTGTACACCGATATTGGGTTTGCACTCGTCGTCGAGGGCCACCAGCTCGTACCGGTACCTGGCCTTGGCGTCGGCGTTGCGCAGCCTGACAGCCAGGTCGGCGGCATTGCGCCCGCCCAGGCCGTTCGCCGACACGCCGCCGGTGAGCGGCCCGATGAACACCAGCTTCACCGCCTCCTTCGCGCCGACGGCGCCGGCAGCGAGCAGCAGAGCGCAGCAAAGGGCGGCACGCAGTGGTCGCGGCAACATCTTCAGCTCTCCTGGTCCGGATCGTTCGTGAGCGGAGTCGGCGGGTCCGCCGGGTCGGTCCCGCAGGGCTGAGGCTATGGGCTCGGCCGCGCCTTGTCAATTCGCTGCGGCGCGGCCGCGCGGCAATACGGTCCGCCTCGGCGGAAAAAAAAGCGGCGCAAGCCGCTTTTACTCGAGCCCCGGCGGGTGCCGGGGATTATTGTTGTTCGTCGTTGTTGTTGCTATTTCTTGCGCAGGCGCCGGATCGCCGCCAGCTGCGCCGCGAGCATCGCCAGCTCCCCTTCCACCACGGCGAGCTCTTCCTTACCCTTGGCGTTGCGGCGCGCTTCCTCGGCGCGCTGCTGCGCTTCGATCGCCTTGGCCTCGTCCAGATCGTGACCGCGGATGGCGGTGTCGGCGAGCACCGTGATCAGATTGGGCTGCACTTCGAGGATCCCGCCAGCGACGAAGATCAGTTCCTCCTGGTCCTTGCCCGCGGCCTTGATGCGCACCGAGCCCGGCTTGATGCGCGTGATCAACGGGGTGTGGCGCGGATAGATGCCCAGCTCACCGGCCTCGCCGGGCAGCACCACGAACTCGGCCTCGCCCGAGTAGATGCCCTCCTCGGCGCTGACCACGTCGATGTGAATCGTGTTCGCCATGCTGGTTCTCTAGTATCTCGCGGCGCGACCCGTTATCCTAAACCACGAGAGGTTCTCAAGTCGCGCCTTACGGGCGCCTATAACGTCTTCGCCTTCTCGATCGCCTCCTCGATCGGGCCGACCATGTAGAACGCCTGCTCGGGCAGGTGGTCGCACTCGCCGTTGACGATCATCTTGAAGCCCTTGATCGTGTCCTTCAGCGTCACGTACTTGCCGGGCGTGCCGGTAAAGTTCTGGGCGACCGTGAAGGGCTGCGACAGGAAGCGCTGGATCTTGCGTGCGCGCGACACCGCGAGCTTGTCCTCGGGCGAGAGCTCGTCCATGCCGAGGATGGCGATGATGTCGCGCAGCTCCTTGTAGCGCTGCAACGTCGCCTGCACCTGACGCGTGGTGTTGTAGTGCTCCTCGCCGATGACGTTAGGATCGACCTGGCGCGAGGTCGAGTCGAGCGGATCCACCGCGGGGTAGATGCCCAGCGCCGCGATGTCCCGCGACAGCACCACGGTGGCGTCCAGATGCGCAAAAGTGGTGGCCGGCGAGGGATCGGTCAGGTCGTCCGCCGGCACGTAGATCGCCTGCACCGAGGTGATCGACCCGGTCTTGGTGGACACGATGCGTTCCTGCAGACGCCCCATCTCCTCGGCGAGCGTCGGCTGGTAACCCACCGCCGAAGGCATGCGGCCGAGCAGGGCCGAGACCTCCACGCCCGCGAGCGTGAAGCGGTAGATGTTGTCGATGAACAGCAGGATGTCGCGCCCCTCGTCGCGGAAGGCCTCCGCCATGGTGAGGCCGGTCAGGCCTACGCGCAGGCGGTTGCCCGGGGGCTCGTTCATCTGGCCGAACACCATCGCGACCTTGGATTCCTGCAGGTTGTCCTTCTTGATGACCTCGGCTTCGATCATCTCGTGATAGAAGTCGTTGCCCTCGCGGGTGCGCTCGCCGACCCCGGCGAATACCGACTGGCCGCCGTGCTTGGTGGCGATGTTGTTGATGAGCTCGAGCATCGTGACGGTCTTCCCGACGCCGGCGCCGCCGAACAGGCCGATCTTGCCGCCCTTGGCGAACGGACAGATCAGGTCGATCACCTTGATGCCGGTCTCGAGCAGCTCGACCGAAGGGGAGAGCTCGTCGAACTTGGGCGCGGCCTTGTGGATCGAGCGGCGCGCCTCGGTGCGGATCGGGCCGCCCTCGTCGATCGGCCGGCCGAGCACGTCCATGATGCGTCCCAGCGTGCCCGGCCCCACCGGCACCGAGATAGGTGCCCCGGTGCCGCGTACCTTCATGCCGCGGCGCAGCCCGTCCGAGGAGCCGAGCGCGATGCAGCGCACCACGCCGTCGCCGAGCTGCTGCTCGACCTCGAGCGTGAGGCCCTTCTCGGCGAAGGAGGTGGTGTCGGCGTCCTCGAGCACCAGTGCGTCGTACACCTTGGGCATACTCTCGCGCGGGAACTCGATGTCGATGACCGCGCCGATGGTCTGGACGATGGTGCCTTGTGCGTTTGCCATGCGTATTCCTGGTTGCGAATCGATATCCGGTCACACGGCGGCGGCGCCACCGACGATCTCGGACAGCTCCTTGGTGATGCCGGCCTGCCGGTTCTTGTTGTAGATCAGGGTGAGCTCGTCGATCAGCGTCTCGGCATTGTCCGAGGCCGCCTTCATCGCCACCATGCGGGCGGACTGCTCGGAGGCCATGTTCTCCGCCACCGCCTGATAGGTCAGCGCCTCGATGTAACGGGTCAACACCTGGTCGAGCACTCCCTTGGCTTCGGGCTCGTAGATATAGTCCCAGCTGCCTTCCGGCGCGCCAAGGCGCTCACCGGAGAGCGGCAGCAGCTGCTCCATCACCGGCTCCTGCTTCATGGTGTTGACGAAGCGCGTGTAGAACATCATCACCCGGTCGAACTGGTCGCTGCCGTAGCCGTCGAGCATCACCTTCAGCGCGCCGATCAGCCGTTCCATGTGCGGGCGGTCGCCGAGCGCAGTCACTTGCGAGACGATGTTCGCCCCGACCCGCTGCATGAAGCCCAGGCCCTTGCCGCCGATGCAGCAGACGTCGATCTCCTCGCCTTCCGCCTGCCACTGCTTGTACTGGGTGAGCGTGAGCCGCAGCAGATTGGTATTGAGCGCCCCGCACAGGCCCTTGTCGGTGGTGACCACGATGGCGCCCACGCGCTTGACGGTATCGCGCTCCACCACGAACGGATGGCGGTACTCGGGATTGGCGTGCGAGATGTGCGCGGCGACGTTGCGGATCTTCTCCCCGTAGGGGCGCGCCATGCGCATGCGATCCTGCGCCTTGCGCATCTTGGAGGCGGCTACCATCTCCATCGCCTTGGTGATCTTCCGGGTGTTCTGCACACTCCGGATCTTCATGCGGATTTCTTTGGTGCCCGGCATCTACGCCTCGTGCGCCCTCGAGGCGCGAATCATGATCGCCGGCTTTCCGCCTCTCACGAGGCGGGGCAGCTCTCCCCTCCTGGCAAGGAGGGGTGGCGCCGAAGGCGACGGGGTGGTCGGCGACGGGGCGGTGCGGTGTGGCGCGGTCCTCATCGTGCGCGTCAATAGCTGCCGTTCTTCTTCCAGTCCTTGATCGCCTCGTGCAGAGCCGCCTCGTCTTCCTTGGACAGATCCTTGTTCTTCTCCATGCGTTCCACCAGCGCGGCGTACTTGCTGCGCAGATAGTCGCGCATCGAGCGCTCGGCGGCGAGCGAGCGCTTCACATCGATGTCGTCGAAGTAGGCGTTGTTCACCGCGAACAGGGTGAGCGCCATCTCCCACACCTGCAGCGGCGAGTACTGCGGCTGCTTCATCAGCTCGGTCACCATGCGGCCGCGCTCGAGCTGCTTGCGGGTGGCTTCGTCTAGGTCGGAGGCGAACTGCGCGAAGGCCGCGAGCTCGCGATACTGCGCCAGCGCCAGGCGCACACCGCCGCCGGTGTCGCGCCGCTTCATGACCTTGGTCTGCGCCGCGCCACCCACCCGCGACACCGAGATGCCGGCGTTGATCGCCGGGCGGATGCCGGCGTTGAACAGGTCGGTCTCCAGGAAGATCTGGCCGTCGGTGATCGAGATCACGTTGGTCGGCACGAACGCGGTCACGTCGCCGGCCTGGGTCTCGATGATCGGCAGCGCGGTGAGCGAGCCGGTCTTGCCCTTGGTGGCGCCCTTGGTGAAGCGCTGCACGTAATCGTCGTTGACGCGCGCGGCTCGCTCCAGCAGGCGCGAGTGCAGGTAGAACACGTCGCCGGGGTAAGCTTCGCGCCCCGGCGGGCGGCGCAGCAGCAGCGAGATCTGCCGGTAGGCCCAGGCCTGCTTGGTCAGGTCGTCGTAGATGATCAGGGCATCCTGGCCGCGGTCGCGGAAGTACTCGCCCATGGTGCAGCCGGCATACGGGGCGATGTACTGCATCGCCGCCGACTCGGAGGCCGAAGCCGCGACCACCACGGTGTAGGCCATGGCGCCGTGCTCTTCGAGCTTGCGCACCACGTTGGCGATGGTCGAGGCCTTCTGCCCGACCGCCACGTACACGCAGAACAGGTCCTTGCCCTTCTGGTTGATGATGGTGTCCACGGCCAGCGCGGTCTTGCCGGTCTGGCGGTCGCCGATGATCAGCTCGCGCTGGCCGCGGCCGATCGGCACCATCGAGTCGATCGCCTTGAGCCCGGTCTGCACCGGCTCGGATACCGATCTGCGCCAGATCACGCCCGGCGCCACCTTCTCGATCACGTCGGTCGCCTTGGCGTTGACCGGACCCTTGCCGTCGATCGGCTGGCCCAGGGCGTTGACCACGCGGCCGAGCAGCTCGGTGCCGATCGGCACCTCGAGAATGCGGCTGGTGCACTTGACCGTGTCGCCTTCGGTGATGTGCTCGTACTCGCCCAGGATCACCGCGCCGACCGAATCGCGCTCCAGGTTGAGCGCGAGGCCGAAGGTGTTCTGCGGGAACTCCAGCATCTCGCCCTGCATCACGTTGGACAGGCCGTGAATGCGGCAGATGCCGTCGGTCAGGGACACCACCGTGCCCTGCGTGCGCACGTCGGCGGACAGCGCCAGGTTCTGGATCTTGGCCTTGAGAAGCTCGCTGATCTCCGCGGGGCTGAGCTGTTGCATGGCTACTCCTGAATCGTTGCCGGAATCGTTGCCGGAATCTTGCCCGAGTACCGCCGCATTTCAAACCTTGAGCAGGGCCGCGCTCATGCCGGCCAGCTTGCCGTGCACCGAGCCGTCGATGACGGTGTCGCCGACCACGATCTTGACGCCGCCGATCAGCTCGCGGTCCAGCGTCACGTGCGGATCGATCCGCCGCGAGAAACGCCGCTCGAGATCGGCGACCAGGCTGCGCAGCTGCGCCTGGTCGAGGGGAAAAGCACTGCTGATCCGCGCCTCGACCACGCCCTCGCGCTCGTTCTTGTGCTGCTCGAACAGCTGGCGGATCTCGGGCAGGAGCGCGAGACGGTCGTTGGCGAGCAGCAGCGCCACGAAGTTGCGCGCCTCGGGCATGACGCCTTCCCCGCACAGCTCGAGGAAGATTCGCGCGCGCTGCTCGTCGCTGACCTTGGGGTCGGCGATCAGCCTCAGCATGTCGGGATGCTGCGCGACCCGCGCCATCGCCTCCAGCGCCTGCGACCATGGCGCGAGCGCACCGGCCTGCGCGGCCAGCTCGAACACGGCTTCGGCGTAGGGACGGGCGACGGTGATCGGCTCGGGCATGCTCAGAGCTCGCGCTTCAGCTCGGCCAGCAGGTCGGCATGCGCCTTCGCATCGACTTCGCGGCGCAGGATACGCTCGGCCCCGGCCACCGCGATCAGCGCCACCTGCTCGCGCAGCTGCTCGCGCGCACGCGACAGCTGCTGGTCGATCTCCGCCCTGGCGGCCGCCACCAGCCGGTCGCCTTCGGCCTTGGCCGCGTGCTTGGCCTCCTCGATTATCTCCACCGCGCGCTTTTCGGCGTGGCCGACGATGTCCTGCGCGCGGTCGCGCGCGTCGCGCAGCGCCTCCTCGGCGCGCTGCGCGGACAGCTCCAGCTCGCGCCGGCCCTTCTCGGCGGCGGCCAGCCCGTCGGCGACGTTTTTCTGCCGCGTCTCCATCGCCCGCAGCAGCGGCGGCCACACGAAGCGGGCGGTGAACCAGATGAAGATGGCGAAGGTGAGGGCCTGGGCGACCAGCGTCAAGTTGATGTTCATTGCTGCTCCCTCGAAGCGCGGACTCCCCAGGACGGTTCCTGGGGATGATGTCTCCGGGCCGGTGCTTTCAACCCGGGATCACCGCCAGCAGCGGATTGCCGAAAGCGAACAGCATGGCCAGACCCACGCCGATGATGAACGAGGCGTCGATCAAGCCGAGCAGCAGGAATACCTTCACCTGCAGCTGCGGCATCAGTTCGGGCTGGCGCGCCGCGCCTTCCAGGAAGCGGCTGCACATGATGCCCACGCCGATGCAGGCGCCGGCGGCGCCCAGACCGATCATCAGGCCGATGCCGATGCCGGTGTAGGCTTGGATCATCGCCAACAGCTGGAGGTTTTCCATCACGGTTTCCTTTCTGTTCTCGTCGGAATCTTGAGTGAAACACCAGGAAGAAGCGGATCAGTGGTGCTCGTGCGCCATCGCCAGGTACACCACTGTCAGCATCATGAAAATGAACGCCTGCAGCACCACGATCAGGATGTGGAAGATCGCCCAGCCCACGCCCAGCAGCGTCGCGAACGCCGTTCCCGTCAGACTGGTGGCGGCCCAGATCCACAGCAGGATGAAGATGATCTCGCCGGCGTACATGTTGCCGTACAGCCGCAGCGAATGGGACAGCGGCTTGGACACGTACTCGACCAGGTTGAACAGCAGATTGGCCGGCCAGGCCAGCGGATTGGAGCCGAACGGCGCGCAGAACAGCTCGTGGATCCAGCCGCCCAGGCCCTTCACCTTCACGCTGAAGTAGATCATCAGCAGCCAGACGCTGAGCGCGAGCGCGAAGGTGGTGTTCACGTCCGCGGTGGGCACCAGGCGCCACTCGTGCAGCCCGATCAGGCGCAATGCCCCCGCCACCCAGTCGAGCGGCAGGAAATCCATCGCGTTCATCATCAGCACCCACACGAACACGGTGAGCGCGACCGGGGCGATGAACGGGTGCCGGTTGCCGTGCGTGAAGATGCTCTTCACCTGCTCGTCGATGAAGTCGAACGCCAGCTCCGCGAACGCCTGGCGCCGGTTGGGCACGCCCGAGGTGGCGCCCCGCGCGATCCACCACAGCACCCCGAGACTCAGCGCGCCCAGGATCACCGAAGTGACCAGCGTGTCCACGTGCAACGTCCAGAACCCGCCGGCGGCCTCGCCGCCGATGCGCTCGGCGTTGAACGTGAGGTGATGGGTGATGTAACCGGTGGGAGTCAGTTCTTGTTCGGCTGCCATCGTGGCCAATGCGGCAAATCAGTTGTCGCGGACGAACGCCGCCATCGAGAATATCAACGCGGACACCAGAAACGACGCAATCAATCCCAGCACCACGACCCGGGTGTAGGTGGTCAGCACCAGCCCCAGCAGCAGCACCATCAGAGCGATCTTCACCGCCTCGGCGCGCAGCATGGCGGCCAGCGCCATCCCCGCCGACTTGCCCTCCGCCAGGGAGCCCAACGCCGCGAAGGCCGCGCCGGCCGCCACGCCGGTCAGGCCGCCCAAGGCTCCCGACAGCGCGCCGTGCAGGCCGGCAGAGAACCCGAAAATCAGCGTGAACGCCGCGGTGGCGGCGAGCTGCCACCGCAGCACGGTTTGGAACGGGCGGCCTCGCAGGCGCAGCAGCATGCAGCAGGCCCCAGAGCAAAGCCCGGGATTTTAGTGACATCCGGGCGCTGCGGTCAATCGCGCCGGCGTGCAACGGCGCGCTTCGGCGATCAGCGCAGGCGCGCGAGCAGGCCGTCGAGCTGGTCGAGACTACCGTACTCGATCACCAGCTGCCCTTTGCCCTTGGCGCGCGCCTGAATGCGCACCCGCATCGCCAGCCGGTCGGACAGCTCTTCCTCCAAGCGGGCCACATCCGGGTCCGATTTCGCACCCGCCTTGCGGACGGGCGGCCGCAGCTCATGGCGCACCAGCTGCTCCGCCTGTCGGACCGAGAGCTGGCGCGCTGCGATGCGGTTGCCCAGTTCGATCTGCTTGGCCCCGCTCAGCGGCAGCAATGCGCGTCCGTGCCCCATGTCGAGCCGGCCGTGCAGCATCAGATCCTGCACCGGCTTGGGCAACGCCAGCAAGCGCAGCAGATTGGTCACGCCGCTGCGCGACCGGCCCACCGCCGCGGCGGCCGCTTCGTGGGTCATGCCGAATTCCCCGAGCAGGCGCTGGATGCCTTGCGCCTCCTCGATCGGATTGAGGTCCTCGCGCTGGATGTTCTCGATCAGCGCCATCGCCAGCGCGGCGTCATCGCGCACTTCGCGCACCAGCGCCGGCACCGTTTCCAGGCCGGCGGCTCGCGCCGCGCGCCAGCGCCGCTCGCCGGCGATGATCTCGTAGCGGCCGCCGTCGAGCGGCCGCACCAGTATCGGCTGCATCACGCCCTGGGTGCGGATCGACTCCGCCAGGTCGGCGATGGCGTCGGCGTCGATCTGCGTGCGCGGCTGATAACGCCCCGGCTGCAGCAGCCCGATCGAGATGTCCAGCAAGCGATCCTGTTGCGGCTCGCTCTGATCGTCCGGCGCAAGCAGCGCATCCAGCCCGCGCCCAAGACCCTTGACCTTCGCCATCGCAGCTATGCCGCCTTGGAGAGCATCTCGCCGGCGAGCGCCAGGTAGGCAAGCGCGCCCTTCGACTGGCGGTCCAGCGTCATCGCCGGCACACCATGGCTGGGCGCTTCGGCCAGCCGGATGTTGCGCGGAATCACGGTCCGATACACCTTCTCGCCGAAGTGCTGCTGCAGTTGATCGGAGACTTGTTGAGCCAGCGTGCTGCGCGGGTCGTACATGGTGCGCAGCAGGCCTTCGATCTCCAGCGCCGGGTTGAGGTGAGCACGCACTTTCTTGATGGTCTGCACCAGGTCGGACAGTCCCTCCAGCGCGTAGTACTCGCACTGCATCGGAATCATCACCGCCTGGGCGGCGCAAAGCCCATTGACCGTCAGCAGGTTCAGCGCGGGCGGGCAATCGATGAGAACGAACTCGTAATGCGCCTGGAGCGGTTCCAGCGCACGCTTCAGACGGGTTTCGCGCTCCGGCAGCGCAACCAGCTCGATCTCGGCCCCGGCCAGCTCCCGGTTCGCCGGCACCAGGTCGTAGTTTGCGCTCGCTCTCACTCGCGCTTGCGCCAGGTCTATTGTTCCGAGAAGTACTTGGTAGATCGAAGCGCGCAGGTTGCGCTTGTCGACGCCGCTGCCCATGGTGGCATTGCCCTGGGGATCCAGGTCGATCAGCAGAACACGCCGACCCGCAAGAGCGAGGCTGGCCGCCAGGTTGATGCTGGTAGTCGTCTTGCCGACCCCGCCTTTTTGATTGGCGACCGCGAGGATCCTGGTCATCGGCGGCAGTGTGCCATCAGACGCGCCGCATGAGAACCAGATGGCGATCTGCCTTCAAGCCCGGGACTTCGAGGCGAACCACGCGCTCGACGCGCACCGTCGCCGGCAGCAGCGCCAGCTCTTCGTCCGGGTAAACCCCCTTCATCGCGGCCAGCATCCCGTTCGGCGCGGCCAGATGGCCAGCGGCCTCGACGAATCCGGGAAGGTCGGAGAACGCGCGCGATATCGCGACCGTGAACGATTCCGCCGGATGCCAATCTTCGGCGCGGCCGATGTGCACCTGCGCGTTGCGCAACTCGCATTCGATGACCACTTGCCTGAGGAAAGCCCCCTTCTTGTGATTGCTGTCCAGCAGCGTGAGCGGATCCCCAGGACGAGCGATGGCAAGCGCAACGCCTGGCAAGCCTGGGCCGGTGCCAACGTCTACGATCGAGCCGGGCAGTAGATGCGGCAAGACGGCGAGGCTGTCCAGGATGTGGTGGGTCACGAGCCGCTGTTGCTCGCGGATCGCGGTCAAGTTGTAAACGCGGTTCCATTTCCGGAGCAGTGCCAGATAGCGCAGCAGGCGCGCTTCCGCCCCCGGCGGCAACGCCGCACCCAGGTCGGCAAGGCCTTGAGCCAGCTGCATTTGCAGCGTCACGGGGCCTGCTCGCGGCTCCACCGATGCAGGGGAACGATGCGACGCGTGCGGGCCGGGCTCAGGCGGCGGCCGACCCGGCATCTCCGCCGTTCGCCGCCGCAGGCTGCGTCGCTGCCAGGCGTTTCAGATGCACCAACAGCAGCGAGAGCGCGGCAGGCGTCACACCGGAGATGCGCGCTGCCTGGCCGTACGTCTCGGGCTTGTGCAGGTTCAGCTTCTGCTGCACCTCTTTGGACAGCCCGCGCACGGATGCATAGTCGAGGTCGCTCGGCAAAGCCAGAGCGTCGTGCGCGGCGCTGCGTTCGACCTCGCTTTGCTGGCGATCGATGTATCCCTGATAGCGCACCTGGATCTGGATCTGCTCGGCGACGCGCGCGTCGTCCACTCCGGGCCCGGCGCTGGGCAGCTGCACCAGGGCTTCGTAGGTGACTTCCGGGCGCCGCAACAACTCCTCGAGCAGGTGGTCCCGCTCGAGCGGCTGCCCGAAAACGCGGACCATATCCTCCGCGGGCACGAGACGCGGATTCAACCAGGTGCTCCGCAAGCGCTGCCGCTCGCGTTCGATCGCTTCGCGTTTGCGCGCGAAGGCCTCGAACCTGGTTTCGGACACCGCCCCCAGCCGGTGCCCTATCTCCGTCAGGCGCAGGTCCGCGTTATCCTCGCGCAGGGCGAGGCGATATTCGGCACGGCTGGTGAACATGCGATACGGCTCGGTCACGCCCCGCGTGACCAAATCGTCGACCAGCACGCCCAGATACGCTTCGTCGCGGCGCGGTGTCCAGGGCGCCCGGCCCGCGACCCCCAAAGCGGCGTTGATTCCGGCGAGCAGTCCCTGCGCGCCCGCCTCCTCGTAGCCGGTGGTCCCGTTGATCTGCCCTGCGAAAAACAGCCCCTGGATCGCCTTGGTTTCCAGCGAGCGCTTCAGCCCCCTGGGATCGTAGTAGTCGTATTCGATGGCGTAGCCCGGACGGACCACGCGCGCGTTCTCCAAGCCCTTGATCGAGTGAACCAACTCGACTTGCACGTCATACGGCAAGCTGGTCGAGATGCCGTTCGGGTAGATCTCGTGGGTGTCCAGGCCTTCGGGCTCGAGGAACACCTGATGGCTGCTCTTGCCCGCGAATCGAACGACTTTGTCTTCGACCGACGGGCAGTACCGCGGCCCGACCCCCTCGATCACTCCGGTGTACATGGGCGAGCGGTCGAGGCCGGCGCGGATGATCTCGTGCGTGCGCGGGTTCGTGTGCGTGATCCAGCACGGAAGCTGCGCGGGGTGCTGCGCGGGGCGGCCGAGGAAGGAGAACACGGGCACCGGCGTATCCCCGGGCTGGACTTCCATCTCCGAGAAATCGATCGTCCGCCCGTCGAGTCGGGGCGGAGTGCCGGTCTTCAACCGGCCGACGGGCAAATCCAGCTCTCGCAGGCGCTGGGCGAGGCCCATGGCTGGGGGGTCTCCGGCCCGCCCGGCCCGGTAGTTGCTCAACCCGACGTGGACCAGCCCGCCGAGAAAGGTTCCGGTCGTCAGAACCACGGCCGAGGCGCCGAAGCGCAGGCCGAGCTGCGTCACCACGCCCGAGACGCGGTCGCCTTCGACCACCAGGTCGTCGACCGCCTGCTGAAACAGGGCGAGGCCGGGCTGATTCTCCAGCCGCCAGCGGATCGCGCGTCGATAAAGCACCCGATCGGCCTGGGCCCGAGTCGCGCGCACGGCTGCGCCCTTGCTCGCGTTGAGAATCCGGAACTGGATCCCGGCCTCGTCGGTCGCCGCCGCCATGGCGCCATCCAGCGCATCGATCTCCTTGACCAAATGGCCCTTTCCGATCCCGCCGATAGACGGGTTGCAGGACATCTGACCGAGCGTCTCGATGCTGTGCGTCAGCAGCAGCGTGCGGGCGCCCAAGCGAGCGGCTGCAAGCGCGGCTTCGGTGCCGGCGTGACCGCCGCCGACCACGATCACGTCATAAACTTCAAGGAATTGCATGTCTGGACAAGGGCCCCGACGAGGGCCAGCATTGTTTCACGTGGAACCAGGCGGCGCAATGTTCCACGTGAAACCCTTCATTTGCCGATGCAGAAGCGGGAGAAGATCTCCCCCAGCAGATCCTCCGAGGTGAACGCTCCGGTGATCTGGCTCAGCGCCACCTGCGCCAGCCGCAACTCCTCGGCGAAAAGCTCGAGCTGGTCCAGTTGGGCGGCGGCTTCAGCGAGATGCCCCGCTGCGTCCCGCAGGCACCGAAGATGGCGTGTCCGCGCCAGGAACACGCCTTCCTCCTGCGGCTGCCACCCGATCCGCAACAGGATCTCGTCCTGCAGCAGGTCAAGCCCGGCGCCAGTCTGCGCCGAGACCCGAACTTCGGTTCGCGATTGGTCACGCCTGACCGCGGGGAGCTCGCCGGTCAGGTCGATCTTGTTGAAAACCACGATCCGCGGGATCTCTGGCGCCAGCTGCTCTAGAAACTGCAGGTCCTCGCCCGACTCGCCCAGCGTTGCGTCGATCACCAGCAGGCCCAGGTCGGCGCTCCCGAGTGCGCGCCATGTCCTTGAAATTCCTATTGTTTCCACCTTATCAGCGGTGCTGCGCAGGCCCGCGGTATCGACGATGTGGATCGGCACCCCTTCCAGGTGGATCAGCTCCCGCAGCGCATCGCGCGTGGTGCCGGGAACGTCGGTGACGATGGCCACTTCGTCGCCGGCGAAGCGGTTGAGCAAGCTGGATTTTCCGACATTCGGGCGGCCGAACAGCACGACGTGCGCCCCCTCCCGCAGGAGGCTGCCGCTGCGCGCCGCCCGGCCAATGCCCTCCAGCTCGGCTCGCAAGGCATCCAGCCGCTGCCGGCCGCCGCGCTCGCTGAGCAGGTCGAGACCTTCCTCGGGGAAGTCGATGCACGCCTCCACGAGCGCGCGCAGCTCCACGAGTGTCTCGACAAGATTATGAATTCGCTGAGAAAATTCCCCTGAAAGCGAGCGCACCGCGGAGCGCGCGGCGGCGCTCGAGCTGGCTTCGATCAAGTCCGCGACGGCTTCCGCCTGCAGCAGATCGAGGCGGTCGTTGAGAAAGGCGCGACGGGTGAATTCCCCGGGCTCGGCAGGACGCGCACCCAGCTCGAGGCAGCGACCGAGCACCAGCCTGAGGACCTCGGGGCCCCCGTGTGCGTGCAGCTCTAGCATGTCCTCGCCGCTGTAGGACCGCGGTGCCGGGAAATACAGCGCCAGCCCGACATCGATCGGCGCCCCCGCCGCATCCAGGAAACGCGCCAGCGTGGCGTGGCGCGGCTCGACGCTCTCTCGGCCCAGCAACGGCGGAAAAAAGCGCCGCAGGTCGGGCCCCGACAGCCGGACTACACCGATGGCGGCGCGTCCCGATGCGCTCGCCAGCGCGGCGATGACGTCAGTTTTCTCCATGAGCGGGCTTGCTCCGCTCGAGGCTGCGGGTGATCTGCCATTGCTGGGCGATCGACAGGATGTTGTTCACCAGCCAGTACAGCACCAGACCCGACGGGAAGAAGAAGAAAAACACGCTGAATGCGATCGGCATGATCTTCATCAGCCGTGCCTGCATCGGATCGGGCGGAGTGGGATTCAGCCAGGTCTGGATGAACATCGTCGCACCCATCAGCACCGGCAGGATGTAGAACGGATCGGGTGTGGACAGATCCTTGATCCACAGCGCGAACGGCGCATGGCGCAGCTCCACGCTGAGCAGCAATACCCAGTACAGCGCGATGAACACCGGAATCTGCACCACGATCGGCAAGCAGCCACCGAGCGGGTTGATCTTCTCGGTCTTGTACAGCTCGATCATCGCCTGGTGCATCTTCTGGCGATCGTCGCCGTAACGTTCCTTGAGGCGCTGCATCTTGGGCGCCATCACTTTCATCCTCGCCATCGACCGATAGCTCGCGGCGGAAAGCGGGTAGAAAGCGATCTTGATGATGATCGTGAGAATGATGATGGCCACGCCCCAGTTGCCGACGAAGCCGTAGATCTTGTTCAGCACCCAGAACAGCGGCACTGCGAGCACGCGCAGCCAGCCGTAGTCCACCGCCAGCTCCAGGCCCGGCGCAAGCGCCTTCAGGCGCTCCTGCTCCTGCGGTCCGACATACAGCGCCGTGGAGGTGCTGCCCGACTCTCCCGCAGCGATTTGCGCTATCGGCACGATCACCCCGGCGGCGATCAGCCCCTCGCCCAGCGGGCGCAGATAAAACTCGCGCGCAACACCGGGCGGCGGCAACCAGGCGGCGAGGAAATAATGCTGAACGACGGCCACCCAGCCGTCCGCGCTGGTCTTCGGGTAGTCCGCCTTGTTCTCCGCGACGTCCTCGAAACTGATCTTGCCGAGCTTGTCCTTCTCCGTGTAGATCTCGACGCCGCTGAAGGTCGGCACCATCTTCGAGTCGCCGACCGGGGGTTTTACGTCGCGCACCAGCTGATAGTAGGCGTGTGCGTCGATCGGTTCCTGCCCGCGGTTGGTCACCGCGAAGCCGACGTCGATCACATAGCTCGCGCGCTTGAACTCGAACGTCTTGGATACTTGCACGCCCCCGCCGCCGTCGGCGCGCAGCCGCACCACCACGCTGTCCTCCCCGGGCTGCAAGCTATAGCTCGCTGTCTCTGGAACGAACGCGCTGGTGTGGTTGGGCAACCCGGCTCCGATCAACCCGCTCTGCGCGAGGTATACGCGGTCCGGCGTCTGCTCGAACAGCACCAGCACCTTGTCGCGATCGTCGCGGTCGCGGTGCTGGAGCAGTTCGACGCGGCGCAAGCTGCCGCCGCGGGCGTCGATCTCCGCACGCAGGAAGTCGGTGCGCACTTCCACCATCTGCTCTCGAGGCTCGGCAGCCGGCGCTCGAGTCTCTCCCGGAGCGGCGGCTTGCTGAGCTGGCGTCGGCGGCGCGGCCGGCAGAGTGGGAGTCGGCGGCGCGGCGCGCTCGCCCGCGGCTCGTTCCGGGGCGGCGGGCGCGGCCGCCGGCGGCGCCGCCCGGTACCGCACCCACGCGTCCACCAGGAGGAACACGCAGACTGCAAACACCATCCCGGTGATGAGGCGATAACTATCCATGCGCGGAACGATCAGGGCACCGGGTCGATGCCCCCGGGATGCCATGGATGGCACCGGCACATGCGCAGGCAGGTGAGCCAGGTCCCGCGCGCGGCACCGTGCTTGCGGATCGCCTCGAGGCCGTACTCCGAGCAAGTCGGGTGAAACCTGCAGCGCGGTCCGAGCAACGGGCTGATGGTCAGTTGATAGGTGCGGATCAGTATCCGCAGAACAGACTTCATCCGCGCGACCACTCCAGCAATCGAGTCAGTTCCTCGCGCAGCGCGCCGCCGCCGGCGCGCGCAGACGGGGGCGCCGCATGCACCTGGACCACGAGATCCATGGCCGGCAGCGGCGGTGAGATGCGGCGAAAGGTGTCCCGGACGATACGCTTGAGCCGGTTGCGCTGCACCGCCTTGGCCACCACGCGTCGCGGGACGACCACGCCGATCCGGCTGCGACCCGCGCTGTTCAGCGACGCCGCGACCGTGAACCAGACGCCCCGCTTGCGCCGGGGGGAACGCAGAGTGAGCTTGAACTGCTCCGGTCGGCGCAGCCGCGCGGCCGAGGGCAAGCCCTGGTTCGGCCGCCGCGGCCTCACATCGTTCAGACCGCCAGGCGCTTACGCCCCTTGGCGCGGCGGGCGTTCAGCACCTTTCTTCCTCCCAGCGTCTTCATGCGCGCACGGAAGCCGTGTGTGCGGGCGCGCCGGATCTTGGACGGTTGATAGGTACGCTTCATTTCGAGTCTCCAGCCGGCTGCCGAAAAGCCTGGTATTACACGCGCCCCACGCCGACCTTGTCAATTACTTTCCCGAGGGAATCGCCAGCTCCTGTGGATAACTTCCGGGCCGGCTGGTATGATGTCGATTTTCCCCAACGCAGACTGAGGCCGCCCTTCCGAACCGCGCGCCATGGACGCATTCTGGACCCTGTGCCTGCAGCACTTCGAGCATTCGCTCCCGCAGCAGCAGTTCCGCACCTGGATCCAACCCCTGCGGCCCCGGCGTAACGGCAAGACCCTGATCCTGGAGGCGCCGAATCGCTTCGTGCTGCAATGGGTCAAGGACCGGTTCCTGCCGGTGATCGAGCAGCTCGCGCGCGATCATCACGGCGGCACGGGCATTCATCTTGAACTGGCGCAACGCGGCGGCGCCGGACGCGACGCGCCAACCTCCTCGGCCCCGGCGGTTGCGGCCGCTTCCGCAGCCGAGAGCAGGCCGAGAGTCCGGGAGAGCAGTCGTCTCAACCCGGTGTTCACCTTCGATTCGTTCGTCACCGGAAAGGCGAACCAACTCGCGCGCGCTGCCGCTATCCAGGTGGCGGAGCACCCCGGCACGGCTTACAACCCGCTGTTCATCTACGGCGGTGTCGGCCTCGGCAAGACGCATCTGCTGCAGGCGATCGGCAACCTGGTGCAGGAAAGCAACGCGCAAGCGAAGATCCGCTACATCCACGCCGAGCAGTATGTCTCCGACGTGGTGCGCGCCTACCAGCACAAGGCGTTCGACGGCTTCAAGAAGTACTACCACTCGCTCGATCTGCTGCTGATCGACGACATCCAGTTCTTCGGCGGCAAGAACCGCACGCAGGAGGAATTCTTCTACGCCTTCAACGCGCTCATCGAGGGGCACAAGCAGGTGATCATCACCTGCGACACCTACCCCAAGGAGATCAGCGGCATGGAAGACCGCCTGATCTCGCGCTTCGGCTGGGGCCTGACGGTGGCGATCGAACCGCCAGAGCTGGAAATGCGCGTCGCGATCCTGCTGAAGAAGGCCGAAGCCGACGGCATCGCGCTGCCGCAGGACGTGGCGTTCTTCATTGCCAAGCACATTCAGTCGAACGTGCGTGAGCTGGAGGGCGCGCTCAAACGCGTCATCGCCTACTCGAACTTCGCCGGCCAGGAGATCAGCGTCGAGCTCACGCGCGAGGCCCTGAAGGACCTGCTCGCGATCCAGTACCGCCAGGTGTCGGTGGACAACATCCAGCGAACGGTCGCCGACTATTACAAGATCAAGGTCGCCGAGATGTACTCGAAGAAGCGCTCGCGCAACGTGGCGCGGCCACGCCAGATGGCGATGGCGCTGGCCAAGGAGCTGACCCATCTGAGCCTGCCCGACATCGGCGAGGCATTTGGCGGGCGCGATCACACCACCGTGCTGCACGCTTGCCGCAGGATCACCGAGCTCAAGTCGGAGAATCCCGACATCGGCCGCGACTTCGACGCGCTGCTTCAGGTGTTGAGAAGTTGAACAAGCTGGGGACAGCAGGTGGAGGATTCATCTTGCCGCTGCGTTCCAGCAAGACGTCCACAAACGCTCCACCGTTCACTCACAGCTCTTCCACCGGGATCACAGACTCCGCTGGAGCCTGCCCGCGGGGCCTCGGCCACCGGTCCACAGCCGTTTCTTCCCCTTATTATCTATAACTAGGAAGAAAAATGACATCAATAACTGTACAACGCGACATCGTGCTGCTGCCGCTGCAATCGGTGAGCGGAGTGGTCGAGCGGCGCCATACGCTGCCGATCCTGTCGAACGTCCTGCTCGAACTGCTGGACGGCGTGTTGAAGCTCACCGCGACCGATCTCGAGATCCAGGTGGCTTCGCGCAACCCGACCGGTGGCGGCGGGACGCCGCAGGCGACGACGGTGTCGGCGCGCAAGCTGCAGGACATCCTGCGTGCTCTGCCGGAAGGCTCCAGCGTGACGCTGGACATCCAGGACAAGCGCCTGCAGCTCAAGGCCGGAAAGAGCAAATTCTCGCTGCAGACGCTGCCCTCGCAGGACTTTCCCAAGCTGGTCGCCGGTGGCGCGGCGAGCACCACGCTGACGCTGGAGCAGAAGGATCTCAAGCGCCTATTCGCGCGCGTGTACTACGCCATGGCGCAGCAGGATATCCGCTATTACTTGAACGGTTTGCTGATGTCGATCGGGCCGCACGGCATCACCGCGGTCGCCACCGACGGCCACCGCCTGGCGCTGGCCACTCTGGCGCTGGAACTGGATGTACCCAAGGCGGAAGTGATTCTGCCGCGCAAGGCCGTGCTCGAACTCACCAAGCTGCTGGCCGAGGGCGAAGGCTCGGTGAAGCTGGAAGTGCGCGAGAACCAGGTGGGCTTCAGCTTCGGCGTGATCGAGCTCATCACCAAAGTTGTGGACGGCAAGTTCCCGGACTATCAGAAAGTCGTCCCCACCGGCTATCGCAAGCATTTCACGCTCGACCGGATGGCGCTGCAGCAGGCGCTGCAGCGCGCCGCGATCCTGTCCAACGAGAAATTCCGCGGCGTACGCTGGGTCCTGACCGAGAACGCCTTGCGCATCGCCAGCAGCAACACCGAGCAGGAAGAGGCCGAGGAAGAGCTCGAGGTGATCTACAGCGGCGAGCCGCTCGACGTGGGTTTCAACGTGAGCTATCTGCTCGACGTGCTGGCCAACGTCACCAGCACCGCGGTCGAGTGCTGGCTGGGCGATGCCAACTCCAGCATGCTGATCGCGCTGCCGGGCGAGCCGGACTTCAAGTACGTGGTCATGCCGATGCGCATCTGATCCGCGACCGCCCGACCGAACCGTCGCCCACCACCAACGAGAGAACCCCACGATCTCCATGCAGCAGCCGTCCCAGCAGCCCTCGCCCCAGCCGTCCGAATACACCGCCGAGAGCATCAAAGTCCTGAAGGGGCTGGAGGCGGTGCGCAAGCGTCCCGGCATGTACATCGGCGACACCAGCGACGGCACCGGCCTGCATCACATGGTGTTCGAGGTGGTGGACAACGCGGTGGACGAGGCCCTGGCCGGCCATTGCGACGAGATCAAGGTCATCATCCACTCCGACAACTCGATCAGCGTGATCGACAACGGCCGCGGCATCCCCACCGAAGTGCATCCCGAGGACGAAGGCGGCCGCTCGACCGTCGAGATCGTGATGACGGTGCTGCACGCCGGCGGCAAGTTCGACAGCAACTCCTACAAGATCGCGGGCGGTCTGCACGGGGTGGGCGTGTCGGTGGTCAATGCGCTGTCCGAATGGCTGCGCCTGACCATCCGCCGCAACGGCAGGGCGCATCAGATGGAGTTCCGCAACGGCGAGAGGGTCGCGCCGCTGAAGGAGACCGGCCTCACCGAGCGCCGCGGCACGGAGGTGCACTTCATGCCGAGCGCGGCGATCTTCGGCAACGTCGAATACCACTACGACATCCTGGCGCGCCGGCTGCGCGAGCTGTCCTTCTTGAACAACGGCGTGCGCATCGAGCTGGTGGACCAGCGCAGCGGCAAGGAGGAGCTGTTCCAGTTCGGCGGCGGCATCAAGGCCTTCGTCGAGTTCATCAACCGCACCAAGACGGTCCTGCACCCGCACATCTTCCATGCGTTGCGCGAGCGCGAGGGCATCGGCATCGAGGTGGCGATGCAGTGGAACGACTCGTACCAGGAGTCGGTGCTGTGCTTCACCAACAACATCCCGCAGCGCGACGGCGGCACCCACCTGACGGCGCTGCGCGCGGCGATGACGCGCACCTTGAACCAGTACATCGAGCACACCGACCTCGCCAAGCGCGCCAAGGTGGAGACCACCGGGGACGACATGCGCGAGGGCCTGACTTGCGTGCTGTCGGTCAAGCTGCCCGACCCGAAGTTCTCCTCCCAGACCAAGGACAAGCTGGTTTCGTCCGAGGTGCGCCCGGTGGTGGAGGAAGTGGTGTCCGAGGCGCTGATGTCGTTCCTGATGGAGAGGCCGAACGACGCCAAGATCATCGTCGCCAAGATCATCGAGGCCGCGCGTGCGCGCGAGGCGGCGCGCAAGGCGCGCGAGATGACCCGGCGCAAGGGCGTGCTCGACGGCCTGGGACTGCCCGGCAAGCTGGCCGACTGCCAGGAGAAGGACCCGGCGCTGTCCGAGCTGTACCTGGTGGAAGGCGACTCCGCCGGCGGCTCGGCGAAGCAGGGCCGGGACCGGCGTTTCCAGGCGATCCTGCCGCTGAAGGGCAAGATCCTGAACGTCGAGCGGGCGCGCTTCGACAAGCTGCTGTCGTCGCAGGAGATCACCGCCCTGATCACCGCGCTCGGCACCGGCATCGGCAAGGACGAATACCGGCCCGAGAAGCTGCGCTACCACCGCATCATCATCATGACCGACGCGGACGTCGACGGTTCGCACATCCGCACGCTGCTGCTGACCTTCTTCTACCGGCAGATGCCCGACTTGGTGGAACGCGGCCACATCTACATCGCGCAGCCGCCGCTGTACAAGATCAAGCACGGGCGCGACGAGCGCTACCTGAAGGACGACCACGAGTTGAAGGACCACCTCCTCAAGCTCGCGCTCAAGGACGCGCAGCTGTTCCCGGGCGGGGACGCCCCGGCGTTGACCGGCGACGCCCTGGCCGAAGTGGCGCGCGAGTACATCCTGGCAGAGGCGGTGATCGAACGCCTGTCGCGCCGCATCGACGGCGCGGTGCTGCGCGCGCTGCTGCGCGGCGTGCCGGTGGACCTGTCGGGCGCGGAAGCCGCGGCGCGCAGCGCCCAGGTGCTGGCCGCCGCGCTGGAGGGCGAGGGCGTGCGGATCGAAGCGCAGTTCGACGAGAGCAGCGAAGCGCACCGCTTGAGCGTGCGCCGCCTGCTGCATGGCAACCTGCGCCTGAGCGTGGTCGACCAGGACCTGCTGGAAAGCGGCGACTACGCGCAGATCCGCAGGACCGCGAGCCTGCTGCAAGGCCTTCTGCACGAGGGCGCGAGCGTGCAGCGCGGCGAGCAGCGCACTGCGGTCGAGGAGTTTCCACAGGCGGTGGAATGGCTGCTCGAGCAGGCCAAGAGCGGGCTCACCATCCAGCGCTACAAGGGGCTGGGCGAAATGAATCCGACCCAGCTGTGGGATACCACCATGGATCCGGCCTCGCGGCGCCTGCTGCGCGCGCAGATCGAGGACGCCATCGCCGCGGACGAGATCTTCACCACGCTGATGGGCGACGTGGTCGAACCGCGCCGCGCCTTCATCGAGGCCAACGCGCTGGGCGTGCGCAACCTCGATATCTGAACGCGCGCCGCGCGCGAGCCATGGGGCGCGGGCCCCAAGGCGGCGCGGGCGGACGCCGGGCTAGACCGGGCGGCGGCGCGGCGCGGACTTCGCGCCGGGGCGCTGTTGCGGGCGCCCGGGCCGGTTCCGGCCCGCCGGCGATGGACGCCCGCCGGCACTCTTGCCCGCCGCTCTCGGGTGTTGCCCGCGGTTCTGGCCGGGGCCGCGCCCCACGGCCGGCGCGGGTCTGCGATCACCCGCACCCGCTTGCGGCTGGCGCTGCGGTCGGCCCTGAGCGCCCGCACCGGGCCGCTGCATGCGCGGGCGCTGGGCAGCCGCCAGCGGCGCGGCAGTGCTGCCGGTCTTGGCCAGCTCCTTCGCCGCCTTCTCCGCGAGCAGGTCGACGGCGTCGTCGAGCGTGAGCGTGGCCGGGTCTATGTCCGAGGGCACGGTGACGTTGATGTTGCCGTGCTTGACGTAGGGACCGTAGCGCCCTTCCAGCACCGTCACCGGTTTCTGGTCGATGGGATGGGAGCCGAGTTGGCGTCCGGTCGGGCCGCCCTGCCCGCTCTTCGGCTGGGCCAGCAGCTCCACCGCGCGGGCGAGCGTGATGTCGTACACGCTCTCGCTCTTGGGGATCGACTTGTACACGCTGTCGTGCTTGACGTACGGCCCGAAGCGGCCGACGTTGGCTTCCACCGGCTTGTTGGTTTCCGGGTGCAGGCCCAGGTCGCGCGGCAGGGACAGCAGCCTCAGCGCGGTGTCGAGATCGGCGGTGGACACCGGCTGGTTGCTCGGCCATGAAGCGCGGCGCGGCTTGGTCCGCGCGCCTTCCAGCGTCGGACCGAGCTGCGCGTAATAGCCGTACGGACCCTTGGCCAGCAGCACGTCGAGCCCGGTCTCGGGATCCTGCCCGAGCGTCACCGGACCCTCTCCCAGCTCACCCCAGGGCCGCGTGTAGTCGCACTTGGGATAGCCGCTGCAGCCGACGAACGGCCCGCGCTTGCTGTTCTGCAGGTAGAGCTGCTTGCCGCACTTCGGGCAGCTCTCCGGCGTGCGTCCGGCCTGCTGCCAGTCTTCGCTCAGCAGATGCTGCGCGTATTCCTTCCAGTTGCTCACGCGCGGCTCGGCGGCCGGCAGCGGCACGCCGCGCCCGGTCTCCAGCTTCTCCTGCAGCGTGCCGACGAACGGTTCCCAGAACTCGCGCAGCACCTTGACCCAGTCCAGCTCGCCGTTGGAGATCTGGTCGAGCTCCTCCTCCATCTCGGCGGTGAAGGCGTAATCCACGTAGCGGCTGAAGTTGGCCGTGAGAAAACCGTTCACCAGTCTCCCCAGGTCGGTGGGCAGGAAGCGCTTCTTGTCCAGCAGGGCATAGCCGCGGTCCTGCAGCGTCGAGATGATGCTGGCATAGGTCGAGGGGCGGCCGATGCCGTACTCCTCGAGCTTCTTCACCAGGCTCGCTTCGGTGTAACGCGGCGGCGGCAGAGTGAAGTGCTGCTCGCCGTAGATGCGATCCGCGGGGATCTGCTCACCTTCCTCGAGCGCCGGCAGCCTCTCTTCGCCTTCCTCGGCCGCGTCGTCGTCCCCCTCCTGGTACACCGCGATATAGCCGGGGAACACGAGCGTCTGCCCGGTGGCGCGGAACAGGGCGTCCTCGCCGCCGATGCGAATATCGACGCCTGTGGTGTCGTAGCGCGCCGCGGCCATCTGGCAGGCCACCGTGCGCTTCCAGATCATCTCGTAGAGGCGCGCCTGGTCGGCCGAGAGGTAGGCGCGCACCTGGTCCGGGGTGCGAAAGATGGAGGTCGGCCGGATCGCCTCGTGCGCCTCCTGCGCGTTCTTCGACTTGCTGCGGTACTCGACCGGGGCCTTCGGCAGGTACGCGGCGCTGAAGTTCTTCGCCACGTAGTCGCGGATCTCCGTCACCGCTTCGCCGGCGAGGTTGGTGGAGTCGGTGCGCATGTAGGTGATCAAGCCGCCGGAGGTGGCTTGCCCGCCCCCGTCGATGTCCACGCCCTCGTAGAGCTGTTGCGCGGTGCGCATCGCCCGCTCGGCCGACATGCCGAGCTTGCGCACCGCCTCCTGCTGCAAGGTGGAGGTGATGAACGGCGGCGCCGGCGAGCGCATCTTGGGTTTCTTCTCGACCTTGACCACCGTGGCGGTGCCTTGCGCCGCGCGCGTGAGCGCTTGCACCATCTCCTGCTGCTGCTCGGTGCTCACCACCGAGAACTGCTCGATCTTGGCGCCCTGGTACTGGGTCAACCGCGCGCTGAACTGCTCCTTCTGCTTGTGGCTGTCCAGGTGAATGGTCCAGTACTCGCGGCTGCGGAACGCCTCGATCTCCTGTTCGCGTTCCACGATCAGGCGCAGCGCCGGGCTCTGCACCCTGCCGGCCGACAGGCTGGGACCGATCTTGCGCCACAGCAGGGGCGAGAGATTGAAGCCGACCAGATGATCGAGCGCCCGGCGCGCCTGCTGCGCGTTGACCAGCGGCATGGAGATGTCGCGCGGCTGTTGCACGCCTTCCTTCACCGCGGACTCGGTGATCTCGTAGAACACCACGCGCTTCAGCGGGCGATTGCGCAGGCTCTTCCTGCCTCGCAGGATCTCGGACAGGTGCCAGGCGATCGCTTCGCCTTCGCGGTCCGGGTCGGTGGCGAGCAGGATCTGCTCGGCGTGTTCGGCGGCGCGCGCGATGGCGTCCACGTGCTTCCTGTTGCGCTCGACCAGCGCGTACTTCATCCGGAAACCTTGCTCCGGGTCGACCGCGCCCTCCTTCGCCTCCAGGTCGCGCACGTGGCCGTAGGAGGCGAGCACTTCGAAATTGCGCCCCAGGTACCTCTTGAGCGTCTTGGCCTTGGAGGGGGATTCAACCACCAGAAGATTGATCGGCATGCGGGCCCTTGGGCAACTAAGTGCGGCGGTTCAGTTCGCCGGCGTCGGTCCGGCAAGCGGGCCGCGATACGGCGTGCAAGATCGGCGAAGGCGTTGCTGCCGCGAGCACGCCAAGCGGTATCAGCGACACACCGCGCGGTCTTGCCGCGGTTCGGATGCTAATGCAGCGCGCGTGGACGCTCGGTAGCGAGGAACTCGTCCGGGAGCAGCGCGTCCCGCGGCTGCCCCCGGCTCCAACGCACCATCAGCACGATGAGGTTGACCTGCTCGCCGCCGGCTTCCAGCTCGTCCAGGGCCGCGATGCGATCGGCGGCTCCGGTGCGCTGCGACGATGCGAGCACGCCCGCGGCCCTCCAAACACTGCAGGAATCCGCGTCCGCGGAGATGGATCTTGCGCATCTCCGGGGGTGCGTAACGCCGGACACTGGCACCTGCATGTAAGCGTTCGCTGCGCGGCAGACTCAGCGTCTGCGCTGATACAGCCCACCGGGCAGCCGGTCGAGATACCCGTCCAGTTCCAGCGCCAACAGCATGGCGGAAGCCGCATCGGGCGTCAAGCCGCCGCGCAGGCACACCGTATCCAAGTCCACCGCGTCGTAACCCAGGCTGTCGAGCAGAGCCGTCTGCTCGGGCGCCAACGCCGCTGCCGGCGATTGCGCTTCGCTGCTTGGCGCGCCCGGGAGGCGCAGCTCGTCGAGCACGTCCCGGGCCGACTCCGCCAGCTTCGCCCCCTGCTTGATCAGCCAGTGGCAACCCTTCGACAGCGGGGAGTGGATCGACCCGGGCACGGCAAACACCTCGCGTCCTTGCTCTAGAGCCTGGCGCGCGGTGATCAGCGACCCGCTGCGCAGCGCGGCCTCCACCACCAGGCAACCGCGCGCCAGCCCGCTGAGGATGCGATTGCGGCGCGGGAAGTTGCCCGGGAGCGGCGGCGTGCCGAGCGCGAACTCGGATACCAGCGCGCCGCGCAGCGCCAGCTCGTGCGCAAGCTCGCGATGGCGCGCCGGATACACGCGGTCCAAGCCGGTACCGACCACCGCCACGCTGGACGCGCTGCCGCGCAGTCCGCCCCGATGCGCCGCGGCGTCGATGCCCACAGCCAGGCCGCTGACGATGGTGAGACCGGCGTCGCTCAGCGCAGCGGCAAACGCTTCGGCGTCGGAAGCACCGCGCGGCGTGGGGCTGCGGCTACCCACTACGGCCAGCGCGGGCTGCAGCAGCAACTCCATGCGCCCGGTCACGTACAGCACCACCGGCGGATCGGGCGTGTGCAGCAGCAGCGGCGGATACGCTGCGTCGGCCAGCGTGAGCAGACGGTGCGCGGGTTGTTCCAGCCAGGCGAGCGCGGCTTCCACCGCTTCGCGTGCCGCCCCTTGTCGGATCGCCGCGGCGATCGGCGCGCCGGCCGCACGCTCCAGCGCAGAGGGCGAAGCGGCCAGCACCTCGTGCGGCGAGCCGAACTGCTTCAGCAGCAACCGCAGCGCCGCCGGACCGAGCCTGGGAATCAGGCTGAGGCGCAGCCAGGCTTCTGCGTCCTGCCGGTCTGCGTGCTGGGTATCGATGGGTGTCGGCGGCCGCTCCTGCCCCGGTCAAGTCATCGGTTCCGCGCGGCAGGAACCGAATGTCGTTGTCACGCTGGGGAAACCCTCTAGGGATTGCGCACCGTGTCGAGCACGTTCACCGGCCGGCGCGACGCCATCACCAGCCCGTAGGACATCTTGTTGAACACCCGGAAGACCAGCACCAGGCCATAGCGCTGCTCCGGCAGCGGCACCGACTTGTTGTCGCCCAGCGGAACGGAGCCTTCCGAGCGGTACAAGCCGAGCACGTGACCGACCTCGAGCCCGTCGCGCGCGCCGCGGTTCATGATCAGCACCGAATAGGTGCCCATCTCGAACACCGTGTTGTCCGCACCCGCGATCACGCGCCCGCGCAAGGAGCGCTCCGGCGCGCGCGGGATGTAGGGCGTGCTCTGCAGCGGCGGCGCGAGCGCGAGGCGATCGCCCCTGGCGATCTCCTGCTGCGCTTGCACGATGTGCACCGTGCTGACCTCGCCGAAGCCGGTCACGTCGGCGTCGCCCAGGTACACCGCCTCGAAACCGAGCACCTCCTTGCTGTCGGGGTCCTGGAACACGCGCCCCTGCCGGTACACCTGCCATTTGGGCCCCTTGCGCTGATCCAGCCCGGTGACGTAGGCCGTGTCGCCGGCGGAGACGATCACGCGCTGATCGGTGTTGGCGACGATCATCGGCGCCGCGGCCACCTGAGCCGGATCGACCACCAGCGGACGGATCAGGAACGGCTCGATCGCCTTGGGGGAGATGGTCGGAATGGCCAGGCCGAGCGGGGAGCTGCGCATTTGCGGCTTCAACTCGGATCTCTGCAGCTCGAAGCCGTACCAGCGCGAGATGCCGCCGTCGGCGACGCCTTCGAGCCGCAGCCGCGGGGTGGCGCCGGTCAGGTCCAGGAGGATCACGTCTCCCGGGTAGATCAGGTGCGGGTTGCGGATGTGGTCGCGATTGATCCCCCACACGTCGGGCCACTTCCAGGGGTTCCTCAGGAAGCGCGCCGAGATGTCCCACAGCGTGTCGCCCTTCACCACCACGTAGCGCGTGGGCACGTCGTCCTGCAGGGGCACGTTCTCGACGGGCGCGGCCGGCATCCTCTCCGCCGCCGGGGCGGCGGGAGGGGGCTGGTCCAGGAGATCCGTGGGGTCGGCCTGCGGCATGGCACCCGGCTGTGCCGAATCGGCTGGCTGCGTCTCGTCCTGGTCCTGAGCCAGGGCCGGCAGCGCCAGACAGAGCAGCAGGGCCACAGCCGATATAATTCTGCGCATCGTCGTCTCCCGAGACGGTTTGGCGAAGGCCGCCCCGTCGACCCTGGAAGGGTCCGCAAGAACCGCGGCCTTAATATGTAACATCAACAACTTCCCTCGCATTCTGCACGTTACTTGTTAGCTTAGCAAGCGACATGGCTTTGCTACCCGTCCTGCATTACCCGGACGAGCGCCTGCACCGGGTGGCGGCTCCGGTCCAGGAGATTAACGACCGGATCCGTCGACTCGTTAGGGACATGGCGGAGACCATGTACGCGGCCCCGGGCATCGGGCTGGCCGCGACGCAGGTCGACGTGCACGAGCAGGTGATCGTGATCGACATCTCCGAAACGCGCGACCGGTTGCAGGTGTTCATCAATCCCGAGCTGCTCGACAGCCGCGGGCAGGCCGAGTGCGAGGAGGGGTGCCTGTCGGTGCCCGGCATCTACGAGAAAGTCACGCGCGCCGAGTGGATCAAGGTGCGCGCCCGGAACGCCGAAGGCAAGTCCTTCACGCTGGAAGCCGACGGCCTGCTGGGGGTCTGCATCCAGCACGAAATGGACCATCTCAGGGGCAAGGTGTTCGTGGAGTACCTGTCGCGGCTGAAGCAGTCGCGCATCATCGCCCGCCTGAAGAAGCAGCAGCGCCAGGCCATGTGATGCGGCTCGTGTTCGCCGGCACACCGGCCTTCGCGCGCAGCGCGCTGCAGGCACTGCTCGACGCCGGCCACGAGATCGCCCTGGTGCTCACCCGACCGGACCGGCCCGCAGGGCGCGGACTGAAGCCGCGGCCCTCGGAGGTGAAGGCGCTCGCGCTGGAGCGCGGCCTGCCGTTGCACCAGCCGGCGACGCTGCAGGGCGACGAGGCGTGCGCGCCGCTGCAAGCCGCCGCCGCTCAGGCCATGGTGGTCGCCGCATATGGGCTGATCCTGCCGCCGGCCGTGCTCGATCTGTTCGCGCTCGGCTGCATCAACATCCACGCCTCGTTGCTGCCGCGCTGGCGCGGCGCCGCCCCGACCCAGCGTGCGCTGCTGGCCGGCGACGCGCAGACCGGCATCAGCATCATGCGCATGGAAGCCGGCCTGGACACCGGCCCGGTGTACCTGACGCGGGCGCTGCCGATCGGCGCGCGCGACACCGCGCAGACGCTGCACGACAAGCTCGCCGTCCTGGGCGGGGAGTGCATCGTGCAGGCCTTGCCCGGGATCGCAGCCGGCACGCTCAACGCCGCGCCGCAGCCCGAGACCGGTGTGACCTACGCGCACAAGATCGGCAAGGGCGAGGCCGAGCTCGACTGGCGGTGCAGCGCCGCGGAGCTGGAACGTCGGGTGCGCGCTTTCGTGCCCTTTCCGGTGGCCACCACTCGCCTGCGTGGCGAGGTGTTGCGCGTCTGGGCGGCGCGCCCGCTCGAGGTGCCGTCCGGCCCGCCCGGCACCGTGCTGGAAGTTGCCGCCGACGGCGTCGTCGTGGCCTGTGGTACCGGCGCGCTGTGCCTGCAACGGTTGCAACGGGCAGGCGGCAAGCAACTGCCGGCGCGCGAATTCCTGCTCGGCACGCCGCTCGCCCCCGGCGAGCGCCTCGGCCCGGCGGCGTGACCGAAATTCCGTGACCGAGATTCCCGTGTGACCGAGATTCCCGTGTGACCGAGATTCAAGGCCACGCCGCTCGCGCGCTTCTGGCGGTACTGCGCGGCCGCAGCCTGACCGCCGTGCTCGACGACGTCCGGTCGCGCAACCCGCGCCTGGAGGCGAACGAGCGCGCCGCGATCCAGGATCTCGCCTTCGGCGCCTGCCGCTGGCTGGGCACGTTGCGCGCGGTGCTGACGCAGCTGCTGCGCGCGCCGCTCACCGACGCGGAGGTCGAAGCGCTGCTGCTGGTCGCGCTGTACCAGCTGCACTGGACCCGGGCCGCGCCGCATGCGGTGGTGGACGGGGCGGTGCGCACCTGCGTGGCGCTGGGCAAGCCCGCGGCGAAAGGCCTGGTGAACGGCGTGCTGCGCAATTTCCTGCGCCGCCGCGAGGCGCTGACGGCGCAGGCGCAGGCGACGCCGGAAGGCCGCTTCTCCTACGCGCGATGGTGGATCGACGAGACCCGGGCCGCCTGGCCGGAACAGTACGCGGAGATCCTGGACGCGGGCAATCTGCATCCTCCGATGTGGCTGCGCGTGAACCGTCGCAGGGGCGATGCGCAGTCCTGTCGGGCAACGCTGGCGCAGGCGGGCATCGATGCCGAGCCGCTCGATGCGGTGGCGTTGCTGCTGGCCAAACCGATGCCGGTGCTAGCGCTGCCGGGCTTCGAGCAGGGCCTGGTGTCGGTTCAGGATCTCGCCGCGCAGTACGCGGCGCCGCTGCTGGACCTCGCTTCCGGGCAGCGGGTGCTGGACGCGTGCGCGGCCCCGGGCGGCAAGACCGCGCACATCCTAGAGCTGTGCGACGTCGAGCTGCTCGCGCTGGACCGCGACGCACAACGCCTCGATCGGGTTCGCGCCAACCTGGACCGGCTCGGCCTGAACGCGCGGCTGCGGGCGGCCGACGCCGCGGATGCGCGCGCCTGGTGGGACGAGCGCCCGTTCCACCGCATACTGCTCGATGCGCCCTGCACCGGCTCGGGGGTGGTGCGCCGCCATCCGGACGCCAAGTGGCTGCGCCGCCCGGGGGACATCGCGCAGCTCGCCGCCGAGCAGAGCCGCCTGCTGGACGGCCTGTGGCACACCCTTGCCGCCGGTGGTAAATTGCTGTACGTGACCTGCTCGGTCTTCCCGGCCGAAACCGAATCGCGCATCGCCGCTTTCCTGGCGTCCCACGACGACGCATCGCGGCTCGCGCTTGCCGGGCTGCCCGCCGGGGGGCAGCTGCTACCGGACACGCGCCACGATGGCTTCTTCTACGCCCTGCTCCAGAAGCGCCCCGCGCCTGCCGATTAGCCAGCAATGAACGTCCTGCTCCGCCGGCGCGCCTGGGCGCGCGCTCTTGCTGCGATCGTGCTCGGCACGCTGCTGGCGACGAGCGCGCGCGGCGCGGTGCTGATCAAGTCCGCCGAGCTGCGCCCGTCCGAAGCCGGCTATACGCTGGAGGCGGTCTATGACGTCGACCTGACGCCGACGCTGGAGGAGGCGCTGGAACGCGGACTCACCCTGACCTTCGTCACCGAGTTCGAGCTGGTGTACCCGCGCTGGTGGACCTTCAACCTGTGGAATCGCACCGTCTCCGAGTTCAGCACGCAGCATCGCCTGTCCTACAACGCGCTTGCGCGCCAGTACCGGCTCGCCTTCGGTTCTCTGCACCAGAGCTTCGAGAGCGTGGTGGAAGCGCTCGCGGTGCTCGGGCGCGTGCGCTTCGCCCCGGCGGTGCGCTTTCCCGAGGTGGAGCCGGGTGCGGTCTATCTGGCGGCGCTGCGCCTGCGCCTGGACACCTCCGAGCTGCCCAAGCCGCTGCAGATCGACGCGCTCGCCTCGAACAACTGGAGCCTGTCCTCGGACTGGTACCGGTGGACCTTCACACCATGAGCGTCCCGATCCACAGCGTGCGCCACTCGCTGCTGTCGCGCGGCATGAAGTACCTGATCGCTCTGATCCTGATGCTGGGCGCGCTGATGCTCTACCTGTTGTCGAGCGTCAGCGCCGACACCGAGCTGTTCGCCGCCGATCTGCGCGTGCTGCTGCTGCTGGGCGTGTTCCTGGTTCTGGGCCTGATGGCCCTGGTCGGCTACCAGCTGCTGGCGTTGCGACGCCGGCTGCGCGCGGGCCTGTTCGGGTCCAAGCTCACCTTGCGGCTGGTGCTGCTGTTCGCGCTGGTCGCGGTGCTGCCCGGCGCGCTGGTGTACGCGGTGTCGGTGCAGTTTCTCAACAAGAGCATCGAATCCTGGTTCGACGTGCGCGTGGACAAGGCGCTCGAAGGCGGCCTGAGCCTGGGGCGCACCACGCTGGACAACATGCTGCGCGACCTCACGCGCAAGGCCGAGTCGATGGCGGTGTCGCTCGACGACGTGTCCACGCCGCAGCTGGTGCCCGCGCTCAACGCGCTGCGCGAGCAGGCGGCGGTGCAGGAAGCCGCCGTGTTCCGCGCCGACGGCGGCATCGTCGCCTTCTCGGTGAGCGAAGGCACCGGGCTGATGCCTACCGTGCTGCCGCCTTCGGCTGCGCGGCAGATCCTGCTGCAGCAGCCGTACCGCGAGATCGACCCGGACGCGCCGCAAGGGTTGAGCCTGGTGGCGGTGGTGCCGCTCAACAGGCCCTCCGGCGACACGCGCGCGCTGCAGCTGGTGCAGCTGGTGCCGAAGCAGCTGGCGCGCGACGCGGGCACGGTGCAGGCGATGTACCAGGACTACCAGGAGCTGGCGCTTTCGCGCAGCGGCTTGAAGCGCCTGTACGGCCTGTCGCTCACGCTGTCGCTGCTGCTGGCGCTGCTCTCGGCGCTGGTGCTGGCGATCCTGTTCAGCGAGCGCCTGTCCGCGCCGCTGGTGCTGCTGGCCGCCGGCACCCGCGCGGTGGCGCAGGGCGACTTCAGCCAGCGCCATCCGGTGCGCAGCCACGACGAGCTGGGCGTGCTCACCGAGTCGTTCAACACCATGACGCGCCAGCTCGCCGAGGCGCGCGCCGCGGCGCTGCGCAACCAGGAGCAGCTGGAGGCAGCCAAGGCCTACCTGGAGAGCATCCTGGCGAAGCTCTCGGCCGGCGTGCTGTCGTTCGACAGCGAGCGGCGCCTGCGCTCGGCCAACCCGAGCGCCGGCGAGATCCTCGGCGTGGACCTGCAGCCGCTGATCGGCGAGTGCGCGGAAGACTGGCCGGAGCGCGACACGCGCCTGGCGGAGATCGGACGCGCGGTGCAGGAATCGATTCTGGCCGGTGGCACGGAGGCCTGGGAGAAGCAGCTGGAGGTGGCCGGCGGCAGCAAGGTGCTGCTGATGCGCGGCAGCGCGCTGCCGGGGGACGTGGAGGGCGGCTTCGTAGTGGTGTTCGACGACATCACCCGGCTGCTGCAGGCGCAGCGCTACGCCGCCTGGGGCGAGGTCGCGCGCCGGCTCGCGCACGAGATCAAGAACCCGCTCACGCCGATCCAGCTTTCCGCCGAGCGACTGGAACATCGCCTGGCCGAGAAGCTGCAGCACACCGACGCCGAGATGCTGGCGCGCTCGACCCAGACCATCGTCAAGCAGGTGGCGCAGTTGAAGGGCATGGTGGACGCCTTCAGCCAGTACGCGCGCACCCCGGACATGCAGCTGCAGCCGCTCGACTTGAACCAGCTGGTGCGCGAGGTGCAGCCGCTGTACGACGGCCACCGCCCGCGCGTGCGGCTGGATCTGCACGAAAGCCTGCCGCCGGTGCACGGCGACCCGGCGCGGCTGCGCCAGGTGATCCACAATCTGCTGCAGAACGCCGAGCAGGCGCTCGCCGAGTCGAGCGGCGGGCGCATCACCTTGCGCACGCTACCCTCGGGCGCCTGGGTTTGCCTGACCGTGCTGGACAACGGTCCGGGCTTCCCGCCCGAGATGCTGGCGCGCGCCTTCGAGCCCTACGTCACCACCAAGGCCAGAGGCACCGGCCTGGGGCTGGCCATCGTCAAGAAGATCGTGGAGGAGCACAACGGCCGCATCGAGATCGCGAATTCCAAGGGCGGCGGCGCGCAGGTGAGCATCCTGCTGCCGGTTGCGACGCAGGCGGCGCACCCCGAGCGCACGCCCGCCAACGCGCGCGTCGGCTGAGCGGTCATGAGCCAGATCCTGGTGGTGGACGACGAGATCGGGATCCGCGAGCTGCTCTCGGAAATCCTCGGCGACGAGGGGCACCAGGTGCGGCTCGCCGAGAACGCCGGCGAGGCGCGCCAGGCGCGCAACAGGGCGCGGCCCGACCTGGTGCTGCTCGACATCTGGATGCCGGACACCGACGGCATTTCGCTGCTGAAGGAGTGGGCGGCGAACGGTCAGCTGACCATGCCGGTGGTGATGATGTCGGGCCACGGCACCATCGACACCGCGGTCGAGGCCACCCGCATCGGCGCCTACGCCTTCCTGGAGAAGCCGATCGCGCTGCAGAAGCTGCTCAGCACCGTGGGGCAGGCGCTGCGCGACCTGCCGCCACAGCCGCAGCAGCAGCCGTCCCTGTCGCTCGCCTACCTCGGCAAGGCGCCGGTGAGCAGCGAGCTGAAGGAGCGCCTGACGCTGCTCAAGGGGCTGAAGATGCCGGTGCTGCTGACCGGCGAGCCGGGGTCCGGCAAGAGCCTGTGTGCGCGCTACCTGCAGCAGGCCAACACGCCCTGGGTGGCGCCCGACGACTTTCGCGTGCTGGACGACCCGGGCAACAATCTGGTCGGCCAGGCCGCCGAGGGCACGTTGTTCCTGCACGAGGTGAGCGAGCTCACGCTGCCGCAGCAGCGCAATCTGCTGGCACAGACGGCGAAGCTCGAGCGCTATCACACGCGCCTCATCTGCTCCACGTCGCGCGTGCTGCCGCTGCTGGTCGCCGAGGGCGCATTCGATTCGCGCCTGTACGCCAGCATCGGCCAGGTGCAGGTGCGCGTGCCGAGCCTGCGCGAGCACTCCGAGGACATCCCGGAACTGGCCAAGCTGATGCTGAGCCGCCTGGTGGAAGCGCGGCAGGTGCCGCCGCGCACGCTGAGCACCGCCGCGCTCAACGCGCTGCGCGTCTACGACTGGCCGGGCAACCTCACTCAGCTGGGAAACGTGGTCAAGAGCATGGCGCTGCTGGCGCTGTCCGGCGAGATCGGGCTCACCGACGTCAACAATGCGCTGTCGCGACTGGGTACGCCCCCGTCCGGCGCGCTGCCCAGCCTGACCCTGGACCGCGAGCTGCGCGAGGCGCGCGACGCCTTCGAGCGCATGTACTTCGAATATCACATCGCGCGCGAAGGCGCCAACATGAGCCGGGTGGCCGAGCGCGTCGGCCTCGAGCGCACCCACCTGTACCGCAAGCTCAAGCAGCTCGGCATCAAGATCGGCCGGCGGGAATAGCCGCGATCCGCTGCGCGCGCACCGGCAACGCCGGGGCTGCGCGCTGCGATCACTTATAATGATCCGGCCGATGCGGTCGCGCTGCGCGCGGCCGTGCCCCACCCCCGTCTCTCGGAACGTACTCGATGGCGACCCGACAGGAACTGGCCAACGCGCTGCGTGCGCTCGCCATGGACGCGGTGCAGAAGGCCAACTCCGGCCATCCCGGGATGCCGATGGGTATGGCCGAGATCGCCGAAGTGCTGTGGAACCACCACCTGCGCTTCAACCCGGCGAACCCGAACTGGCCGGACCGCGACCGCTTCGTGGTGTCGAACGGGCACGGCTCCATGCTGCTGTACGCGCTGCTGCACCTGACCGGGTACGACCTGCCGATGGACGAGCTGCGGCGCTTCCGCCAGCTGCACTCGAAGACGCCGGGCCATCCGGAGCACGGCCTGGCGCCCGGCGTGGAGACCACCACCGGCCCCCTCGGGCAGGGGCTCGCCAATGCCGTCGGCATGGCGATCGCGGAGCGCGTGCTGGCCGCGGAGTTCAACCGACCCGGCTTGGAGATCGTCGATCATCGCACCTACGTGTTCGTCGGCGACGGCTGCCTGATGGAGGGCATCTCGCACGAGGCCTGCTCGCTGGCGGGCACCCTGGGCCTGGGCAAGCTGATCGCGATCTACGACGACAACGGCATCTCGATCGACGGCCGCGTGCAGGCCTGGTTCACCGACGACACCCCGAAGCGTTTCCAGGCCTACGGCTGGCACGTGCTGCCGAACGTGGACGGACACAGTTTCGAGGCCGTGCATGCCGCCATCGAATCGGCCAAGGCCACCGGCGATCGGCCGAGCCTGATCTGCTGCAAGACCCTCATCGGCAAGGGCGCGCCGAACAAGGCCGACAGCCACGACGCGCACGGCTCTCCGCTCGGCGACAAGGAGGTGGCGGCCACGCGCGAGAACATCGGCTGGCGTCACCCGCCGTTCGAGATTCCGGCCGACGTGTACCAGGGCTGGGACGCGCGCGTGAAGGGCACCGGCCTGGAGAAGCTGTGGCGCAACCGCTTCGCCGAGTACCGGCGCGCGCACCCGGCGCTCGCCGCCGAGTTCGAGCGGCGCATGGCGGGCGATCTCCCGGCCGCATGGCGCGAGCATGCCGCGGCCTATCTGGCGCAGACGGTGGAGAAGGGCGAGAACATCGCCACGCGCAAGGCGTCGCAGAACGCGATCGAAGGGCTGGCGCCCAAGCTGCCCGAACTGATCGGCGGCTCCGCCGACCTGGCCGCCTCCAACCTCACGCTGTGGTCCGGTTCGCGCCCGGTGCGCCGCGCCGACGGCGGCAACTACGTCTTCTACGGGGTGCGCGAGTTCGGCATGACCGCGATCATGAACGGGCTGGCGTTGCACGGCGGGTTCATCCCCTACGGCGGCACTTTCCTGACGTTCTCGGACTATTCGCGCAACGCGCTGCGCATGGCGGCGCTGATCAAGGTGCGCGGCATCTTCGTGTTCACCCACGATTCGATCGGCCTGGGCGAGGACGGTCCCACGCACCAGGCCATCGAGCACGCCGCGACGCTGCGCTACATCCCGAACATGGAAGTCTGGCGCCCCTGCGACAGCGTCGAAACGGCGGTCGCCTGGACCGCTGCGGTCGAGCGCCGGGACGGTCCCACCGCGCTGCTCCTGTCGCGCCAGAACCTCCCGTTCGTCAAGCGCAGCGCGGCGCAGCTGGCGCTGATCGCGCGCGGCGGCTACGTGCTGGCCGAGGCCCAGGGCGGCGCGCCGGCGGTGGTGTTGCTCGCCACGGGTTCAGAGGTCGCGCTGGCGCTCGACGCCCAGAAAGCGCTGGCCGAGCACGGCATCGCCGCGCGCGTGGTGTCGATGCCCTGCACCGGCGTGTTCGACCGCCAGGAAGCCGCCTATCGCCAGTCGGTGCTGCCGCACGGGTTGCGGCGCGTGGCGATCGAAGCCGGCGTCAGCGACTACTGGCGCAAGTACGTCGGCCTCGAAGGCGGCGTGGTGGGCATCGACCGCTTCGGGGAGTCGGCGCCCGCCGGCGAGCTGTTCAAGCACTTTGGCTTCACCCCCGGACACGTGGTGGAGACCGTGAAGCGCGTCCTGCACGCCTGAGGCCGGCGCGATGGACGACGCGGCGTTCCGGTTGCTCGCCGACATCGGCGGCACGAACGTGCGTTTCGCGCTGCTGCCGCCGGGCAGCGACCAGCCGCAGCGCGAGCGCAGCCTGCGCTGCGCCGATTACTCCGGTCTGGAGCAGGCGGCGCGCGCCTACCTGGCCGACGCGGGCGGTCCGCGCGTTGCCGAGGCCGCGATCGACGTGGCCACCGCCGTGACCGGCGACCTGATCAAGCTGACCAACAGCCCCTGGGCCTTCTCCGTCGAGCAGACGCGCCGGCAGCTGGGACTCACCCGCCTGTTGGTGCTCAACGATTTCACCGCGCTGGCGTTGTCGCTGCCGCTGCTGGATGCGGCCGAGCTGCGGCAGGTCGGGCGCGGTCAGGCGCTCGCGGGCAAGGCCATCGGGCTGATCGGCGCCGGCACCGGCTTGGGCGTGTCCGGGCTGCAACCCTGCGGCGCGCGCTTTGTTCCCCTCGAAGGCGAAGGCGGGCACGTCGCGTTCAGCCCGATGGACGCGCGCGAGGACGCCGTGCTCGCGGTGCTGCGGGAGCGCTTCGGGCACGTCTCGGCGGAGCGCGTCCTGAGCGGTCCGGGAGCGATCAACGTCTACCAGGCGCTGTGCCGCATCGACCACGTGCCGCCGCGTGCGCTCGAGCCCGAGCAGATCGCCCAGGCGGCGCTGTCCGGGACCGATCCGCAGTGCGCGGAGGCGCTCGCCATGTTCTGCGGCGCGCTCGGGACCGCGGCGGGAAACCTGGCCATCACGCTGGGCGCGCGCGGCGGCGTGTATATCGGCGGCGGCATCGTGCCCAAGCTGGGCGCGTACTTCGAGCGCTCGTCCTTCCGCGCGCGCTTCGAGCACAAGGG
>Ga0187892_10001724_pt1 | contig 48027 bp, 42 predicted proteins | sample MA1701073metaG_FD_139345 | JGI IMG/M metagenome (GOLD analysis project Ga0187892, IMG submission 139345) | Bio-ooze microbial communities from a basaltic lava cave in the Kipuka Kanohina Cave System on the Island of Hawaii, USA - MA170107-3 metaG ...
CACCCTTGGCCCAACGTGCGTTTTCGCCGCCTTCACCCAAGGCAGGAGCCGTGTGCGGTAACTCCGCTCGCACGGATCTGTACGGGGGGTGCCTCGTGAGAGGCATCCCTACCGTAACTAAACAATCTTGCTTTAGCTTATGTAGCAATGGGACGTTACAAAGAAGCCACGACACTACACCAGCAGGTCATAGACATCTCGCGCGCCACGGCCGGGGAAGACGGCCCTCTGTACCTTATGAGTCTCAGCAACCTGGCCACAGTCCATAGGGCTATGGGTAGTTTCTCCGAGGCTGAGATACTTTACCGGGAAGCCCTGGATAGTTACAAACGATTGCACGATCCGGCGGCTATCGCAAGTATCCTGACCGATCTAGCCTGGGTATACGCCATAACCGGTCGTGTTCGAGAAGCTCTAGCTGCCATGTCGGATTCGGAAACCGCACGTGACCAGATGATCAGCCGAGTCGTTTACCGTGGATCCGAGCGAGACCAGACGGCGTGCGTTGAGTCGATACGTCAAGGATACTATCTGTTCCTTTCCCTCGCATTGCGGTATTTCCCGGGCTCACCGGACGCACCCGGAGTGCTGCTGGAGATTATCTTCCGACGTAAGGCGCTCGGTCTCGAATTGTCGTTAGCTCGGCGTGTTGCGTCGATGTCTGAACGTAAGTTCTCTATTCAACATCGGTTAGAAGCTTATCGGGTGCTCCGCCAGCAAATAGCACGGAAGGCCCTTCGCTGCTCGTCCGCGAACGAAACGTCGGATAGGCAATACCAAGAGCTTCAGAATCGGCAGACGGAGCGACGGGAAGAGGAAGCGGCATTGTCGCGGGAGATTTCCGACGTAACCCCATTTGAAGAGACGCTAAGCGTCATTAGCCTGCATGCCGTAGCATCGGCCCTGCCATCAAGCAGCGCCTTGGTCGAGTTTGTGAAGTTCCGCCGATACGACGTTGCTTCTATGCAAATCCACGAAAATAACCGGTGGCAGGAGTATCGCTATGCGGCGTTAGTTCTGCTAGCCGGCGCGCCTCAGGCAGTCCGAATAATAGATCTCGGCGATGGTGGTACGATTGATCGGCTCATTAATCAATTCCGTTCATGCGTCATTGGCCGCGCAAATGTACAGTATCGTGGTTTGGTTTCCGACGACGAACCCTCGACGGCGCTAATGGAATCGCCGGGACTAGCCTTACGTGCAGCGCTCTTTGACCCTATACGGCGCATCATTGGGGCCAGGTCGCGCGTGATCCTGGCGACAGACGGGGAGCTCACTCGGCTACCTTTTGAAGCCTTACCGCTAGACAGCGGGACCCGGTACTTAGGAGACGACTACTGCCTAAGCTACCTCGATAGTGGACGGGAGTTGTTGCGCTCGCGAACGGGATCGAGCACCTTAGCTTCATCGCCCGTGGTCATCGCGGATCCCGACTTCGACCTTTCAAAGGGCGACGGGTATCACCGCAGCCGTTTTCTACTCCAAGCACTCATTCGAAAGTGGCGCGGCCGCGGCGGACCCGAGAAGGAGCGGCCGGATGCAGGCGATAAAGCGTCGAACCGTCAGATTCCAAACTCTCGGTATAAGCAGTGGTATTTCGAGCGGCTGCCGGGAACACGGATCGAGGGTGAGATCATTGCCAGTATGCTTGGCGTCCCGCTATGGCACGGCCCAACGGCCCTGGCCAAACATATTAAGGAGCGGAGATCTCCGCGCATTCTTCACCTCGCGACCCACGGGTTTTTCTTGAAGAATTACCAGTGGCATGCGGATACCGCCGCAGGGAACGTCGAGCCTGTGTCATCCTCGGCGTCGACAGACAATCCACTGCTTCGCTCCGGGCTTGCACTGGCCGGCGCGAACCACATCATGACGCCCGAAGACTTACCGGATGACGCGGAAGATGGAGTTTTGACCGCCGAAGATGTCGCTAGCCTGAATTTGCTGGGCACGGAGCTTGTCGTACTGTCGGCCTGCGAGACGGGGCTTGGTGAAGTAGCCATCGGCGAGGGTGTATTGGGCTTGCGGAGAGCCTTCATCCTGGCGGGAACGAAAACCCTCATCATGAGTCTTTGGAAAGTCGCGGACTTACCGACGGCGATTCTCATGTCGCGGCTGTACGAGAACCTGATCGATGCGCGTATGCGTCGCGATGAGGCCCTGCGGCGGGCACAATGCTACCTTCGGCAACTCACCATCGGTCAGCTCCGCGTTTGGTGGTTGAGTACCAAGATATTTGGGCGCCTCACCGATCACAAGATGACGGTTCGTGCTGCCCTCGAACCATACCTTACACAACCCGACTCCTACCATCCCTTTGACCATCCCTACTATTGGGCTGCGTTCATCCTCCTGGGTAACACAACGCCGCTTGTTCAAGATTGCCAGCCCGAGGCCATAACCGCTTCTAGGAAATAGCCGTTCCCCTGTCCATCCCATTGCGGTCTTGCAATGGGTTGCCCTCAATAATCCTCAAGTTCCTGCAATAGTTCTCTCACATGACGACCGGGTATTTTACACCCGTCGTCACCTTGGGTTTAGTCATTTGACAAGAGCGGGGTGGCACGACACCTCAAAGCATTGAGGGTACACATGAACAGTTATCCATTCAACCTAGAGGACACTTATCATGAACAGTCATACGTCGACAATCAAACAGATACCGAGCATCGCCGTCACTGGCGTGCTACTCACGTCGCTAGATGGAGGTATTTCCATGAAGACTCGTTTCGTAAGTAAGACGGGTCGTGCTTGGCTAGCCGCCGCACTGCCACTTTGCGCTACTTTGATGTCAAGCCCCGTGTTCGCCGTCGATGCGATCGGCGGTAATGCGAACAATGGCCTTATCGTAGTCGCTACCCCGTTTTGCAATTGGACCGTCCTGGAAACGGTCCCCTTCCAAAATCCAACGAAGCGCTACTGTATTGCGACCGGCAGCGCAGATGCGATACGGCCCACGACATTTGCCGGGCCTGAACATTTTTATTACTTTACGGTGAGCAACACGCCTGCTCCGATATGCGATCAGGGACAGGAACGCACCCTGACGTTTTGGAATCAAGGGGGGATTAGGGATAACAGCAAGAAGGAAATCACCACGACGGGCGGCTGGATGGCGCCGGCCAATGCTGATCCGGGCTATTTCACCTTCCCGGCCGGAAACCAGACGCTCTATTTCCTGGCGCGCAAGGCAACCGACGCAACACCGAATCTGCCAGTCGACGATGCGTCGCTGACGGTGACCTGCACGGATAATCGGCTCGTCCCACCGCTTGGTATTCACCCGGGATTGACCCAGTGACGAAGGCAAACTAGTCCGACGCTGGTCAAATTACCAATAGTTGCCGCCTCTCCATTATTTGATTGCGGAGAGGCGGCTTTATAATTGGCAGAACTGTATGAATGTATTAGTTACAAAGCGAAACTGGCCGTCCGCGCTGAGCGTTTGTTGCGCGTTAGTCTGCTTGCCGCATAGTAGCGCCGCTCAAGATCGACCGCTCGCAGAAGACGTCGCGGGCGGCGCGATCGAGCTTCGCTATGAGGGGCGAGTGCTCAATGCGGAGATTAGAAAAGCACCGCTGGGTGTGGTCGCCAGATCCTTGCAAACGAAGGCCGGTGTCCAGATGCTGTTCAACGATCCGGCGATCGCCGAGGAACCCATCTCGGCGAGTATCCGCAGCGGCTCTATTGAGCACGGCGTTAGGATACTACTCAGCGGATTTTCCTATGCGCTGCACTCCTCGGCGCTGGGACATACGGTAGTGGTGTTAGCGACAGCGGCGCAGCGCAGGGGCGGCGCAGACGCTATTGCGGCGCTCGATAGCAACGATATTCCAACCGCGGAGGCGCCTGCTAACGGGCCGCAAACGCTAGACGCGTTCCGCTCATTAGTGCCGCTGGCCGACGGCGCTACGACCGAGCATTCCGGGGACGACGCGGCAGCGTTGACCGATGAAACGCAAACCCGCGAGGACATGCTACAGCGGGCGTTGGATGTGTTGAAGTCGCCCCATTACCATTTGTATGCGGATGCCATCGATCAATTGGGTATGCTCCAGGATCAGCGCGCGACCGATACACTCATCAAATTGGCTCGGCAAGGTCCGGGGCGCTACGTGGCTACCGAAGCATTAGCGCGTATCGCGGCGCAAGGCCAGTTTGAAGATCCGAATGCGGTGACGGTACTGCAACGGCTGGCGTCCGATCAGGACCATGACGTGCGTCGCTCAGCGTCCCAGGCCATGGAGCAAATGCGGCAAGTCCACCTGGCGGTTCGCGGACAATAGCGACCCCCCCGCTTCTTATGCCCAGATCGAATCGCCGGAAAGCGAAAAGCTCGTAGCTTGGGGTGAGTTTACGCACCCCAACAGCCAGACAGCTCCATATGCTGCAACTCGAAAGCCCCTACCGAGACGGCACCGAGCGCGCGGGGCCATCACAATCCGACTAGACGGAGTGTTCCAATCGCGTCAAAATGTCCGCTTCCCTGGGATGGTCAAATTCCTTCACCCCGCGCGAACGGCAGTGGGATGTGGCTCAACCAGATGGTTTGGAGTAATCGTGTGAGGAACGAATCGATTAAGAAGGTCGTGCTGGCCTATTCCGGCGGGCTCGATACCTCCGTGATTGTAAAATGGTTGCAGGAGACCTACCGCTGTGAAGTGGTGACTTTTACGGCCGACATCGGCCAGGGCGAAGAGCTCGAGCCCGCACGCGTGAAGGCGCAGGCCCTCGGTGTGAGGGAGATCTATATCGACGATCTCAAGGAAGAATTCGTGCGTGACTTTGTGTTTCCGATGTTCCGCGCGAACGCGATTTACGAGGGCGAGTATCTGTTGGGGACCTCGATCGCCCGGCCGCTCATCGCTAAGCGGCTGGTCGAGATCGCGCTCGAGACCGGGGCGGACGCCATCGCTCACGGCGCCACCGGCAAGGGCAATGATCAGGTGCGCTTCGAGCTCGGCGCCTATGCGCTCAAGCCCGATATCAAGGTCATCGCGCCGTGGCGCGAGTGGGACCTTGCCTCCCGCGAGCAACTGCTCGCCTATGCCGAGCGGTATGCGATTCCCGTCGAGCGAACGAGCGGAAGGAAAGTGCCCTATTCCATGGATGCGAACCTCTTGCACATTTCCTACGAGGGCGGCGAGCTCGAAAATCCCTGGGTCGAGCCTGATCCCTCAATGTGGCGTTGGACGAAATCGCCCGAGGCCGCCGCCGGCCAGCCGCGTTACGTCGAATTGACCTTCGAAAGCGGCGACGCCGTGGCCATCGATGGCACCCGCCTGGCGCCGGCGGCGGTGCTCGCAACGCTGAATCATTTAGGCGGCGAGCATGGGATCGGGCGGCTCGATATCGTCGAGAACCGCTACGTCGGCATGAAGTCACGCGGCTGCTACGAGACGCCGGGTGGGACGATTTTGCTCAAGGCGCGCCGCGCGATCGAATCGCTCACGCTCGACCGCGAGGTGGCCCATCTCAAGGACGATCTCATGCCCCGCTATGCCGCGCTGATCTACAACGGCTATTGGTGGAGCCCCGAGCGCCGTATGTTGCAGGAATTAATTGACGCGGCGCAGGCGCACGTGAACGGCGTCGTGCGTTTAAAGCTGTATAAAGGCACCGTCATGGTGGCGGGCCGAAAATCCGACACGGACAGTCTCTTCGACACCGCTATTGCGACCTTCGAAGACGATGCCGGAGCCTATGATCAAAAAGACGCCGGTGGTTTCATAAAATTAAATGCACTTCGGATGCGTATAGCAGGACAACGTTTGAAAATCAGGTAAACCTTTTCAGTCAGGATGGTACCTCTATGCAATGCCCAAAATGTAACAATAAGCTGTCCCCTCTTAAAGTCTGGCTAATCTCGCGTTGGTCACCCTTGCGCTGTGATCGTTGCGGAACGAGATTAACGCGATCGATCGACAGGCAATTTTTTGTCATCTCGGTTCTCTTTTTTTCCGGGATCTTTTTATTCATAGCGACTCCTCTTTTCCCGACGCCTCTTTTCTTAATCGGCTGGCTCATCGCCGTAATGTTTGTTGATGCCTACACCGTCCGGCTCGTTCCCGACGACAAGCTGGAACTATAAGGCGTAAGGCCGACGCAGGGCGATCCGCCGCAGGAACGAGGGGATCGAGAACCCCGCGGACGGGTCGTGCGCGTACCGGCGGGCGGTCGGCGCCGTACCGTCCGCCGGTTGGACAACTTCGTTGAAGTCAGCCGAGCTTGGGCTATTTACAGATCCCTTGGCAATCCGCCCCGCCTTTCTGCGGGTCGCAGGTATCGCTGGGATCATCAACACAGGTTTGGCCGGCAGGACACTGCTTCCCCGTGATACCGCCGCATACTTGCGCTTCTGGTTCCTTCTTTCCACATGCGCCCAATAACATCACCAACAACAGGCCGTAGATGAATCTTTGCATGGTGCTCACCTCGCTCGTGTTTATGCAGCAAATGAAGATTACGTATCGAATATGCGTCGCATTTTGCCGGTTGCCGTCCAGATTCTTGGTAAGGTTGTAAACCATGTTTACACACTTACTTTAGACGGTGTAGTGAAAAATTGCACGGCCTTTCCGGGATCTCCGCGTGTGTGCCCCCGTTCTCTATCATGCTCCGATCAGCCGGGTAGCTTGTCTTTGTTTAAGTACGACCGCGGCCAAATCCCGAGATAGTCAAGGTCCTCGTCGCTTCCATCGACGACCTCGTAATGGCGATAGGCTTCTCGCCCGACCCAAGCATAGCCGGTGTGCTCCTTGTTGAGCTCGATGTTTCCACGCTGCCACCGGTAATGAAACAAGAAGATCTCGAACTTACCGCCATAAAAGCTGTCCCGAACCGGGCCGAGCTTGCGCACGGGTACGAGCCGATGATGGGGGCCTAGCTCTTCCCTTAACTCGCGTATGGAGCACGCCTCCGGCGTTTCATCGGGCTCGATATGACCGGCCGGGAATCCCCATTGTCCTGGACCGAGGCTTAGGTGCAGGGACCGCTTGAGAAGCAGAATTTCGTTGCGATCGTTTTCGAGGATGTTAATAGCAAAGCGTGTGTATTTCATCGGCTACGTCGATGGGCAGTCACATCCGGGGCGAAGAATGCCAACCTTGCACTCACAGCGCACGTGCTACTGTATATCATAGTGCATCGATTCGACAGAGACGAACCGTCCCACCGTGCTCGTGTTATTCTAAGACATGCCGTCCGTATCCTATGATCGATTGTTCACGGAGATCGAAACTCTGGTTATGCATCACTCGCCGAGTGGGGTGGAAGGCGAGATCGATGAATTTCTGCTTTACAGATTGCGAGAGTACGGCCACGAGGTGGTCCAAGACCCGGCGGGTAACATTATCGTCAAGGTTTCGGGGCGCAATGAGGGCGCGATCGCCGTCACCGCGCACAAGGATGAAATCGGAGCGATCGTGAAGACGGTGGGTGCCGACGGGCGCGTCGAAGTACGCGCGTTGGGAGGGGCCTTCCCCTGGGTTTATGGGGAAGGCGTCGTGGACTTACTCGGGGACGCCGCTGTTGTTTGCGGGGTACTGTCGTTCGGCTCCCGTCATGTTTCGCACGAATCGCCGCAGAAGGCAAAACAAGACGAGGCCCCGTTGCGCTGGCAAGATGTCTGGGTCGAAACCAAATGCGGTGCGCGTGAACTGCGCGAGGCGGGCGTTCGGCCCGGGACGCGCATGGTAGTGGGCAAGCACCGCAAACGGCCTTTCCGGATCAAGGACTATATCGCCAGTTATACCCTGGACAACAAGGCGTCGATCGCAATTCTGTTGGTACTGGCGGAGCAATTACGGGAGTGCGGGCGCGACATCTATCTTGTGGCCTCCGCTAAGGAAGAGGTCGGCGCGATGGGCGCGCTTTTCTTCACGCAACGACAGCCGCTCGATGCGCTCATCGCACTTGAGATCTGTCCCTTGGCGCCCGAGTACCCCATCGAAGATGGGATTGCCCCGGTGTTACTCTCTCAAGATGGGCACGGACTCTACGACGAAGGCCTCAATAGGGATCTGCGGCAAGCCGCGGCAAGGAGCAACGTGCCACTGCAGCTAGCCGCCATCAGCGGATTCGGTAGCGATGCGTCGCTCGCCATGAAATTCGGTCATATCGGACGCGCGGCTTGCCTAGGATTCCCGACGCAGAACACGCACGGATATGAGATCGCGCACCTGGGCGCGATGGCCAATTGCATCGAGGTGCTTGCCGCGTTTTGCGCGGGAACACCATAGAGCTTGTGAAAAAATCTGCTGCGCTCGGGATCTCGCATTCCGGCGGTGCTCGGAATCCTCATGTATTTCAATATACACTCCGGTTCCTGCGCGCCGGCGGAAAGCCAGGGCCAGGGAATGGCTCTGTTTGGCGCGCCGAGGATGCAACGCGACCTCCCTTTGCTCGCTACGATTTTTTCACAAGCTCTTAGATCGTCCATTGGGGGGGCGAGCACGGTATGACCGGTCTCCAGAGCTACGCGTCTATTGCTCTTCGGGCGGTGTTCGATACCGCTGCGTTATGCACATGAGTAGGCACGCACAAGATGTCCGGTTACGACCTTGACTTGTTTGTCATCGGCGCCGGTTCCGGGGGAGTACGCGCGGCGCGCACCGCCGCCGAGCTCGGCGCGCGTGTTGCGATCGCGGAGCCACGCCAACTCGGAGGCACATGCGTTAATTTGGGTTGTGTTCCTAAGAAATTCCTCGTCTATGGAGCCCACTATCGCGACGACCTGAGCGAAGCCCCCGCGTATGGCTGGAGCGTGCGAGAACCGGCTTTCGATTGGGGCCGGTTGATTGCCAATAAGGACGCGCAAGTCGCTAGGCTACGGCAACATTATGAGCGCCTGCTACGCGCAGCGGGCGTGACGATCATCCACGGGCGCGCCCGATTGGTGGACGCGCATACGGTCGCGGTCGATGAGTTGCGCTACCGCGCGCGTTTCATTCTCATCGCGACCGGGAGTCGGCCGAAGCGCCCGGACATTCCCGGGCAGGAGCTTGCGGTTACCTCCGACGAAGCTTTCTCGCTCCCGCATTTTCCCAAACGCATTGTGATCGTCGGCGGAGGTTACATTGCCGTCGAATTCGCTGGCATTTTCAATGGGATGGGGGCGCATACCACGCTCCTGCATCGGGGGCCCCTGTTTCTGCGGGGCTTCGACGACGATGCGCGCGGTTTCTTGGCGAAGCAGATGCAAGACAAGGGAGTTTCGTTCAGGTTTGATACCGAAGTAAACGCACTCACGCGCATCCCGGGCGGTTCGCGTGTGTCTCTGAACACCGGCGACCACCTCGAAGCGGAGCTTGTGATGTATGCGATCGGACGGGTCCCGCAGGTAAGCGGACTTGGTCTCGACGCCCTGGGCATCGCCAGGACCGAAAGCGGCGCAATCGTGGTAAACGATGAGTATCGATCCGCGGTTTCATCGGTCTATGCCATCGGCGATGTCATCGATCGCGTCCGACTAACGCCGCTAGCCATAGCCGAGGGCATGGCGGTGAGCCGTTGTCTCTTCGGAAACGCAGCGCACGGGGTCGATTACGGCAATATCCCGACGGCCGTGTTCAGTCAGCCAGAGCTCGCCACTGTCGGCCTCACGGAGGCGAGGGCCCGCGCGCGTTTCGATCAGATCAAGGTCTATAAGACGCGGTTTACGCCCCTGAAATACACCCTCTCCGGGCGTGACGAGCGGGCTTTTCTGAAGCTCATCGTCGCGGCGCCGAGCGATCGGGTGGTCGGCGCCCATATGGTGGGGCCGGAGGCCGCCGAAGTGATCCAAGGCATCGCCATCGCTCTCAAGGCCGGGGCCACCAAGGCGGTGTTCGATGCCACCTTGGGCATACATCCCACGCTGGCGGAGGAATTCGTGACCCTGCGCCGGTTGGAAGCGTAGCTTGTGGATTCAAGTTGTAAACTCATGTATAAATAACAACTTAGCGGATAGAAGGACGTGTTTCAAAAGCGTTTGCCCTGGAACAATATGCAAATATTTTTATATCCAGGCGCGGGTGGGCTTGCTTTCCTGCCGATAGCGGCTAAAATAGGCTGTGTTTAAAGACAGTCAGACGATATTACTATGGAAAAACTTACTTCACGTCAAGCCCAAATCCTTAAGATGATCCGTCGATTTATGGAGTCTAAAGGGTTTCCACCCACGCGCGCCGAGATCGCGGCCAAGCTCGGTTTTCGCTCTCCTAATGCGGCCGAGGACCACCTCAGGGCGCTCGAGCGCAAAGGTGCGATCCGGCTTCTGCCGGGGGCCTCGCGCGGCATACAGGTGTTAACCGAAGGGCCGGCCGGGATCCCGGTTGTGAGCCGGGTTGCCGCGGGCGTCCCCCTCGTCGCCGAGGAAAACATCGAAAGCCACTGCGCCATAGACCCGGACATATTCGATCCCGCGGCCGATTTCTTCCTGCGGGTGCGAGGATTGAGCATGCGGGACGCCGGGATCCAGAACGGCGATCTCTTAGCCGTTCATGCCACACCCGAGGCCGCGAGCGGGCAGATCGTCGTGGCCCGTCTGGGAGAGGAAATTACCGTCAAACGCTTCCGCCGCCGTGGTAATCAGGTACGGCTTCTCCCCGAGAACCCAGAGTTCACGCCCATCGAGGTCGATATGCGTGACGACTCCCTGGTCATCGAGGGGATCGTCGTCGGTGTCTTGAGAACGCACTTCGGCAGCATGGGGCGGGCGTAGATCGTGTCGGCTCGATGTGATGAACTACTATCATTGCGCGCCCCTGGCGAAGGGCGCGGGGGACCTCACGTGCTGCCGCTACGGTTTGCTAATAAAGAATTACGCCCTGACCGCGGCCTGGACAAGCATCGACGGCAGGATATCGCCGGATACGGGCCGGCTGATGATATATCCCTGAATATACGAACAGTTGCTTCGCCGAAGGAATTCGACCTGCGCGTTGGTTTCCACGCCCTCGGCCACCACCGGGATTTTGAGATTCTCGGCCATGGCGAGTATGGCGGAAACGATGGCTGCGTCTTTCGGATCCACGTTGATATGACGAACGAAACTGGTATCAATCTTGAGCTTATCGACAGGCAGTTGCCTGAGGTAACTTAGTGACGAACGGCCGGTGCCGAAGTCATCGAGAGTCACTCGGATGCCCAACTCCTTAAGCGCCGGCAGCGTCTTGAAGATAGACGGTTCGGCGCGGAGTATTGAGGTCTCCGTGAGCTCGATTTCGACCGCTTCGGGAGGCAGTCCCGATTCGTGTAACGCGGATTGAAGCAGAGCCACAAGATCTTGGCGGATGAATTGCACGCCCGATACGTTGATGGCGACGGTCAATCCGTGATGACCGGCCGCCCGCCAAGCGCCGGCTTGCTGACAAGCACGGTGGATGATCCATTCTCCGATCGGAGCGATGAGCCCGGTCTCTTCGGCTAACGGTATGAATCGTTCCGGCCCGATCAAGCCCTCGTGCGGATGATGCCATCGCAACAGCGCCTCGGCGGCCACAATCCGTCCGCTCTTCAGTTCCACCTGCGGTTGATAGACCAATTTCAACTCATTTCGCTCGACGGCTTTCCGTAATGCGTTTTCAAGCGCATGGCGCTTGACGGCCGCAACGTTCATGGCCTCGCGGTAGAATTGATAGGTATTCTTCCCTAGCTCTTTGGCATGGTACATGGCCATGTCGGCATTCTTGATCAGCGTATCGGCGTCCATGCCGTCATTTGGGTAAATGGTGATCCCGATGCTGGCCCCGACATGTAACTCGGTATTGCCGTGAAGAAATGGTGTTTCCACGGCCTTGAGCACGCGCTCGGCGACCGTCGCGGCCTCGATAGGAAGACTGATGCTCGGTAACAAGATAGTGAATTCGTCTCCGCCTAAGCGCGCTACGGTCTGGCCCTCAGCCGGATTCGGGAACTGCCGGCCGACGTAATCGTCCGCGCGCAAGCAGTGTAGCAACCGCCCGGAAAGCTCGCGCAGCACCACATCGCCGGCTTGATGACCAAGCATGTCGTTGACGCGTTTGAAGTCATCGAGGTCTAGAAACAATAACGCCAGCGATTGCTCGCGGCGGCGCGCGTGGGCTAGGGCGTGTTTCAGGTATTCGCTGAACAAGCGCCGGTTCGGCAAGCGCGTGAGGCTATCGTGATACGCGAAGTAACGAATTTTCTCGCCCGATTGCTTCAAATCCCGGCCCACGTTGCTGATTAAATCCGCGAGCTCACCGAGCTCATCCTTGCTGTGAACATCAAGCGCAACCGGTTGACTTCCTTGGCCAAGCTGTTCCGCCGCTTGTTTGAGCGCCTCCACCGGACGTGTTAGGAAGGCTCGCAGCACCAGCGAACCAAGCCCGATAAAGACCGCGATCGACGCCAATCCAAGCAGCATCGCCCGCGGGGCGAACGCCGGCAGAGTGGATTCGAGCGCCGCCTCGGGAAGGCCAATGAACGCGAGCAATTCACCGTGCAACTGATGGCCCGTGAACCACCACGCTTGCCCCTCTTCCTTGACGCTGATCCTCTCCCGCTGCGAGGCTATGCGTCGCAGATCAGAGGCCTCAAGAGTGCCTAACATGGTTGGGCTCACCCGTGGGATTCGCAACAGGGTATGCCCGGATCCATCGGTAATGAGTAGCCGCAAGGACGCGCTCAGTGATTCATTCGCGGCGATTTCGCCCAGGCTATCCAGACTGACCACCACCACGAAATAGCCCGGGGACAGACTCGCAACGAGCCGATTACGGTCGTTTATAGCAATGCGTTTTGAAATCCACAATGCCCACCTTGTTTTACTATCGACGGATATGAGCGTACTGAATTCGTCCGTCTCGTGCCTCAGCATGGCGGCTATTGCCGGCTGGGAGGCATACCCCTTGCTCCCGGGCGTTTGATGAGAACGCACCTTCACCCCGCCTTTTTCGCTGACGTGCATGAGATCGAGGTAGCCGGCTCGGGTTTGTTGAGTGAGGCGAAACGATCGTTGGATTTCTGAATACAGCGTTTGTGGTCCGCTCTCCGCGGCGTCGTTATGCAGACGAGCCAGCGCCGTGAGGTCCCCGCGCACCCCGCGCATAATCCACTGGAAGCGTGACGCCACCGCCTCGATAGGCCGGAGCAGGTGCGCCGCGATCGCCTGCTCCCTCGCCTGCTGCAGGTCCTTGGCCGCAATTGCCGCTAGGAGGGCCAGCGGCGCGATTACTAAAGGCAGCAGCGTCAGGAGAATCTTCGCTCGTAGCTTCAAGGGATTACCCAATGGTTTTGAAGAATATCGGCGCCTGGTTCACAAAACCTCACTGTGCGGAGACACCAGGGGGACAGACATATTAGGCTGGTGGGCTACTAAAATATTGATCGAGCGCCACATTACGTGATTTAGCTCACGCTTCGTGCGGCGGCGCCCGCCAGACCGCCTCTGCGAATGCGAAGCGCGTGCGTGTGAGCAAGTCTCGCTTCCGCATGGGAAGTCAGAGCTGATGCCACCTAGCGTCTCATATTCACGTGCGCCCGGCTAGACCCTCGCCCACCGGTACGACCGGCGGTGTTATGGTCTTATCGTTAGCCGCAGGCTGGGGACTTCAGCTTCCTCGAGGCACCGAATTGCGCCGCCCAAGGTTCTGGTTTACCCTTTCCCGCGTGTTAGCGGAGAGGCAGAGCGCTTAAAATCGGGGCGACAGGCGCTCGATGCGTTCCTAAAGCGGGCCCTATAAAACCCACATCGAAAAAATTGTCGCTTGCCCGCTGAAACGAGCTTATTCGGAGAGGTGTCCGAGCGGTCGAAGGAGCACGCCTGGAAAGTGTGTGTATACCCAAAAGGTGTACCGTGGGTTCGAATCCCACCCTCTCCGCCAGTCTTACTCTATCCGGAACTTTTCAGTCTGCATGATAGTGAGAGCATGGTGGCGCGTGCCGGTACCCCCGCGACGCGAGGTTGTGAACCCCGTCAGGCCCGAGAGGGAGCAGCGGCAGCAGCGGAGCGGGTGCTGGGGCGTGGCTGGCACGGGCCGCCACCCGAAAAAGCCTGGCGCCCAGTTCAGGCAACGCGTTTGCGCCCGTATTACGGAGGCTAGCGACGCCGTGAGAGGCCTATGAGCTACCGGGTACTCGCGCGCAAATGGCGGCCGCGGCGATTCGAGGAGCTGGTCGGCCAGGATCATGTCGTGCGGGCGTTGACCAACGCCCTGAATTCCGGCCGCATCCACCACGCCTACCTTTTCACCGGGACGCGCGGCATCGGCAAGACTACCGTCGCGCGTATTCTGGCCAAGGCCCTCAACTGCGAAGCGGGGGTTAGCTCCCAGCCGTGCGGCGCCTGTACCTCCTGTACTGAGATCGACGAGGGGCGCTTTATCGATTTAATCGAAGTGGATGCCGCCTCACGCACGCGCGTCGACGAGACCCGCGAATTGCTGGAAAACGTCCCCTACGCTCCCACGCGAGGACGCTTCAAGGTGTACCTCGTGGACGAAGTTCATATGTTTTCCAACCACAGCTTCAACGCCTTACTGAAGACACTTGAAGAGCCGCCGCCGCATGTGAAGTTTCTGCTGGCGACCACCGAGCCCAAAAAGCTTCCGGTCACGATCCTCTCCCGCTGCTTGCAATTCAACCTCAAACGCATCCCCCAGGAGATCCTAGAGCAACAGTTGGAGCGCATTCTGAAGGAGGAGAACGTGTCGAGTGACTCGGCTTCACGTCGAATGATCGCCGAGGCGGCCGATGGCAGCGTGCGAGATGCGTTGAGCTTGCTGGATCAGGCGATCGCTTACTGCGGCGGAAGCCTGCTCGCGGACGACATCGGCCGGATGTTAGGAACCGTCGATCGCCGGCAAGTAGTTAGCTTGTTGCAGACTCTCGCGAACCAAGATGCCCAGGGCTTACTGCGGCAGATTGACCATTTGGCCGCCTTAACGCCCGATTTTGAACAGACCTTAGCAGAGGTGCTTGGAATATTGCACCGCATCGCGGTGAGTCAGGTGCTCCCGGATGCCGAGGTCAACGCGGATGACGAAGACCAAGCGGTCCGCGTGCTGGCAACGTGCTTGACGCCCGAGGATTGCCAGCTATTCTACCAAACGGCGCTCATCGGCCGGCGCGACCTGGCGTTCACGCCCAACCCGAGGCGGGGTTTTGAGATGGTGATGCTGCGTATGCTCGCTTTCTCCCGCGAAGATGGGAGTAATGAGAAACCGCGCGCCGGAGACGAGACACTGACTCCAGCGCCCGCGGAGACACGGATTGTAGCAGCGCCGGCAACAGCAAGCGCGGACGCCGGCGCCTGGCAACAATTAATCGATGAACTTGCACTATCCGGCTTGGTGAGAGAGCTCGCGATGCAGTGCGTACCGGCCGATCACCTGGGACCCCACCTGCACTTAGTCGCGCCTCCGGCGGCACGCCATCTGGTCAATGACAACATCGAATCGAGATTGGCCGAGGCGCTGCAAAACCACTATGGGCGCCGTAGCCGCCTGAAAATCTCCGTCGGCTCTCTCGCCGGGCGGGCAAGCCCGGCGGACCTCGAGGCGCAAGCGGCCCGCGAGCGGCGCGCGCAGGTGCAACTAGCGCTCGAAAACGATCCCAATGTCCAGGCCTTGCGAGAGGCCTTCGGCGCGGAGGTTGATCCGGCGACGATCAGGGCAAACTGACAGATGCGATACGCTACGCCGATGAATCTGCCGTCACGGTGTGTCCGGCGCAGGGGCGCGATCCCGCGCCCGTGGAAAACCCATTGCAAGTCCCCGTGGCATCGCCGGGACTAACTATGAGGAGGCTCTATGATGAAAGGCGGTTTCGGTAACCTACTAAAGCAAGCCCAGAAAATGCAGGAGGATTTCAAGCGCGCCCAAGAGGATCTTGCCAACGTCGAGATCACCGGTGAATCCGGCGGGGGCATGGTGAAGGTGGTCATGACCGGGCGCCATGACGTGCGCAGGGTTACGCTCGATCCGGCCTTGCTCAAAGAAGAAAAGGAGATGCTTGAGGATCTCCTGGCAGCAGCCGTCAACGACGCGAACCGGCGCGTGGAGCAAGCGAGTCAAGACAAACTGGCGGGTCTCACCGCCGGTATGGGCCTACCTCCGGGTTTCACGCTCCCTATGTAAATTCATACGTGGAGTTGGTTGTTAACACCCGCGCGTTCAAACCTAGAAATTGAAACGCTACAGCCCCCTCATCGAGGAACTGATCCACGCCCTGCGCTGTCTTCCCGGGGTAGGTCCGCGATCCGCGCAGCGCATGGCGTTTCACCTGTTGGAGCGCAACCGCGAGGGAGCCCAACGCCTGGCCCGCGCGCTGCTCGAGGCCATGGCCGGTGTCAATCATTGCCACAGGTGCCGCAATCTCAGCGAGGTAGCGCTGTGCGCGATCTGCGCGAGCGAGAGACGTGATCCGAGCGTGCTGTGCGTGGTCGAAAACCCAGCTGATGTGCAATCGATCGAACAAGCGGCAGCATTTCAGGGCAAGTATTTCGTGCTCATGGGCCGCCTGTCGCCGCTCGATGGCGTGGGTCCGGAGGCCATCGGGATCGATAAGTTAAAGAACCTGCTGAGCAGCGGCGAGGTCAGGGAGGTGATCGTCGCGACGGGCGCCACCGCCGAAGGCGAGGCCACGGCGCATTATATCGGTGAGGTCACGCGCGCGGTCGGGCTGCGCGCGACGCGCATTGCCCATGGCATCCCGGTGGGGGGTGAGTTGGAATACGTCGATAGTACCACCTTGTCACACGCGATCGCCTGCCGCCGCGATCTGTGAGCGCCCTATACGTGACGCAATCGACCGACAACCTCATCTGGATCGATCTGGAAATGACCGGGCTCGATACGCTTTCCGATCACATTATCGAGATCGCGACGGTCGTGACCGATGGCCAGTTGGAAATTTTAGCGGAAGGTCCCGTGCTTGCGATCCATCAGCCCCCGGAGGTGCTCGGCGCTATGGATGACTGGAATAAAAAACAGCACGCAAAATCGGGACTATCGGAACGGGTCCGGCAAAGCTCATGGACGGTCGCGGCCGCGGAGCGGATGAGCTTGGACTTTGTGCGGCAGTTTGTGGCGCCGTCGGCCTCGCCCATGTGCGGCAACAGCGTGTGCCAGGATCGGCGTTTTCTGCACCGGCTGATGCCTGAGCTCGAGCGTTTTTTTCATTACCGCAATCTCGATGTCAGCACCCTCAAGGAGCTCGCGCGGCGCTGGGCGCCCGAGCTCAAACCCTATGATAAAGACTCCAATCATAGGGCCTTGGAAGATGTCCTCGCCTCGATCGACGAGTTGACGTATTACCGCCAGCATCTGTTCAAGCTTTAATCCGTGCGCGTACGCTCATCGCTTCCTCTAGCACTATACCGCGCCGAGTCCGTGCGGGCGCTCGATCGCGAGGCAATCGAGGGCGCCGAGATTGGGGGTTTGACCTTGATGAATCGTGCCGGCGCCGCGGCTTTCGAGGTTTTGCGTATCCGCTGGCCCGCGGCCAGTCGGATCCTCGTTCTCTGTGGCCCCGGTAATAACGGCGGAGACGGCTATGTGTTGGCGCGCGAAGCGCGGCGCGCGGGCCTGACGGCCGCTATCGAGCAGGTCGGCGATACGGCACTCAAAGGCGATGCGCGCGCCGCGGCCGAGACAGCCTTAGCGGCGGGCCTCACGCCGCAGCGGTTCGATGCGTCGTCTCTGGGCGGCCATGAGGTGTTGGTGGATGCGATGCTCGGTACCGGCCTCGATCGCGAGGTCCGCGATGAATTTCGCTTAGCCATTGATTCCGTCAATCAATCGCTGCGCCCACGCCTGTCGATCGACATCCCTTCCGGACTCAATGCCGATACGGGGGCGGTGATGGGGGCGGCGGTGCGCGCCGAAGCGACCGTCAGCTTCATCGGTCTCAAACAGGGTATGTTTACGCACGCCGGTCCCGAGCATTGCGGCGAGATCTACTACGATGACCTGAGCGTGCCGGGCGCGGTCTTTGAGCGCGTGCCGTGCTCCGTTCGCCGCTTGGAATTATGGCCGTTGCGACGCCTCATGCCACAACGGCCGCGCGACGCCCATAAAGGACGGTTTGGCCACGTCCTGGTGGTCGGCGGAGAGATCGGGTATGCGGGAGCCGCCCGCATGGCGGCCGAAGCGGCGTTACGGGTAGGCGCGGGACTGGTCAGCCTGGCCACGCGTGCGGCCCATGCTGCTACGCTATGCGCGGCGCGCCCGGAGATCATGTGCCACCCGGTGGAAACGCCGGCGGAGATCAAGGGGCTTTTGGAGCAAGCCACGGTCATCGCGCTGGGTCCCGGGCTCGGCCGCTCATCGTGGGCCGTCAATCTCGTCGCGCGTGTCATCGAGAGCGAGCTGCCTATGGTGGCGGACGCCGATGCCTTGAATCTCATCGCCCTGGAGCCCATCGCCAAGAGTACTTGGACGCTCACACCGCATCCGGGAGAAGCAGCGCGTTTGCTGGGGATGACGGTGGCGGAGGTGCAAGCCGATCGCTTTCGGGCGGTTGCGCAGCTTCAGCGCCGTTACGGGGGCGTCGCCATTCTCAAAGGATGCGGTACGCTTATCTGTGGTCCGAACGGGGACATCAGCCTCTGCCCTTACGGTAATCCGGGCATGGCAAGCGGGGGGATGGGCGATGTGCTCACCGGGGTGATCGCGGGATTGCTGGGGCAGGGTCTTTCTTCCCTCGATGCGGCCGCGCTTGGCGCCTGTTTACACGCGCGCGCGGGGGATCGGGCGGCCGCGGCGGGCCAACGCGGGTTGCTCGCGAGCGATCTCTTTCCCTATCTCCGAGATCTCGCGAATCCGACACAATCGGACTGCGATGTCTGGCAAGACCTGCCCTAGAACGACCGTGTGAGCCTCAATCGGCGCTGTTGCATTGGCACCGAAGCGGAGATGGACGCGCTCGCCGCACGCTTCGCGCGGGCGATTGGCCGCGGCGCGGGCACGGTGTTCCTGAGCGGTGATCTCGGCGCCGGTAAGACTACCTTCGTTCGTGGTCTATTGAAGGCTCTGGGCTATCGCTGTTTGGTCAAGAGCCCGACCTACACCTTGGTGGAAACGTATTCGATTGGCGGGCGCTCCATCCATCATTTGGATCTATATCGCCTGGCGGGTTCAGAGGAGCTCGAGGCTATCGGGGTACGCGACTTTGTTGACGGGAAGACCCTATGCCTTATCGAATGGCCGGAACGCGGTGCGGTGGGACTATTGGAGCCTGACCTGCACTTGCGCATCGCGCTGGCCGGGGAGCAGCGGGAAATAGCTTGCGAGGCTTACAGCGGATGGGGAAATGCGGTCTTACATGGGATAGGCGCGGATGGGCGTTAGGCTGCCTGAAACCGACCTGTAGTATTTTATTTAAATTCATAATGTTAGTGTATATGTCTAAATAAGCCTTGATATTTATGCTATAACTCCCCAAAATTAAGAACTACCAATAAACCGGCGTCGCTCCCAATGCCACGGGGCCTAGTTGCACTCCTTTTAAGCATTGCCGTTCCTTGCCACGCGGCCAGTATCAGCGGCCCACGCATGTGGGCGGCCCCTGATAATACGCGGGTGGTCTTCGATTTAAGCGCTCCGGTGAACTACCACCTTTTTACGATGACCCATCCGCGCCGCGTGGTGCTAGACATCGAAGGCGGGCGCTTCGTGAAACCCCCGCCGCCATCGGATCCCGCGGATCGATTCTTGAAATCGATTCGCTACGCTGCGCACGGACGGAAACTGCGCGTGGTGTTGGACCTTAAGCAACGAACCGAAGTTAAGGGATTCGCGCTCGCCCCCCAGCGGCCCTACGGCCACCGGTTGGTCGTGGACCTCCTGGGCCACGAGGCGGTGGCGCCGCAGGTAGCCCCACTGACTTTCGAACAGCTGCGCTTAAGGAGCGTCGTGATCGCCATCGATGCCGGTCACGGAGGCGAAGATCCGGGGGCGATAGGGAAGCGGGGTGCGCGCGAAAAGCAGGTGGTTTTGGCCATTGCCCGCAAGCTTGCCCACCGGGTCAACGATGAACGCGGAATGCGCGCGGTGCTCATTCGCGATGGGGATTATTTCATAAGCCTTCGGAATCGCATCAAGCGCGCGCGCCAGCATAAGGCCGACCTATTTGTGTCGATCCACGCGGATGCGTTTCGCGATCCGCGGGCCAGTGGCTCGTCGGTCTATGTGCTTTCCAGGCACGGCGCCAGCAGCGAAGCGGCGCGCTGGCTCGCGGAGCGGGAGAATGCCTCCGATCTGGTCGGCGGGGTCAGTCTCGACGACAAAGACGACCTGCTGCGGAAAGTGTTGCTCGATCTATCCCAGACCGCGGCCATCGACGCCAGCGTGAACGTCGGCGGCCGCGTTCTACAACGCCTGAATCGGCTTGGCAAAATCCACCATCAGGGCGTTCAGCGGGCGGGCTTCGCCGTCTTGAAATCGCCCGATATCCCCTCCGTTTTGGTGGAGACGGCCTTCATTACCAATCCGCTCGAAGAACGCAAACTCACGGATCCCCGCCATCAAGGGGCCCTGGCCGCAGCCATCTTGGATGGCATCCGGGCGTATTTCCTGGAGGCGGCTCCGCCCGGGACGCTGCTCGCCATGCACAAGGACACACTGAGCGACGCGAGCGCATCGACCCCGCGCGCCCTCCGTTAGCGCGATCACGTCCGCGCGGCAAGCATAGCCGGCAGGGCTTCACCTATACTATCGGCTATGCCGATCGCGCCTGGCCGGATTCGTTTATTGGCGGATGATGTCATCAATCAGATCGCCGCCGGGGAGATCATCGAGCGTCCCGCGTCGGTGGTCAAAGAGCTTATTGAAAATAGCCTCGACGCCGGGGCGAAACGCATTGAGGTTGAGATCGAGGGCGGCGGAATACGCCTTATCCGGGTGCGTGACGACGGTTGCGGGATAGCACCCGAGGATCTCGCGCTCGCGCTCCGCCGCCATGCGACGAGCAAGCTCCAGCGTGCGGAAGACCTCTATGCAATTACCAGCCTCGGATTTCGCGGCGAGGCCTTGCCGAGTATCGGGGCTGTCTCCAGGCTGACGCTGGCGTCGCGTACCACGGGTTCGGACATTGGCTGGGCCCTCGAGATGGAAGGCGCCGCGCGCTCTTGCGATCCTCGGCCGACGGCCCATCCGCCGGGGACTTCGGTTACCGTCCGAGATCTCATGTTCAACACCCCCGCGCGGCGAAAATTTCTACGCCGCGAGCGTACCGAATTCCTGCACGTACAGGAGTTGCTGAAGCGCATCGCGATGAGCCGCTCCGCCGTGGCTTTTCGCTTCCTCAATAACGGCCGCGCCGTGCTCAATCTTCGCTCGACAGAACCTCAAAGCGAGTCTCGGGTGCAAGAATTAGCCGGTGATCGCTTTACGGGGTGTGCGGCTTCCTTCGATCTGACAAGCGACGGGATCCGCGCCTGGGGTTGGGCGGCGCTCCCGCAAGCGGGAGACCCGAGTATTCAATACCTTTATGTGAACGGTCGAATCTTGCGTGATCGCACGGTTAACCATGCCATCCGCCGGGCGTATGAAGATACGCAACCGCCCGGCGCGGAACTGGCCTTTATCGTTTTCTTGGAGATGGAAGCGGGCGCGGTCGATGTCAATGTTCATCCCGCCAAGTACGAGGTCCGGTTTGGTCAAGCTCGGCTAATTCATGACTTTGTCTATAGCGCGGTGAAGCGCGCGCTTACGGGTACAGCGAGTGAGCGCTCTCGCTTAAGGGACAACGCGGCGCATAAGCTCGCGCCGCCGCCTGGCGTTAACCAGGCGCGTCCCACCTATGTGCAGGCTCAAAGTCCAGAGGCCGGCCCGGATTCTCTCGGCGCGCCACTCGGACACGTCATTGCACTCTTGAAGCAGCGCTATCTGCTTGCGGAAAATGCGCTGGGATTAGTGGTCATCGATGCCGAGGGCGCGCTGCGGCGCTTGATTGCCTCGCGCATCCGATCGGCGCGCCCGGGCCACCCGGTTTGCTCCCAACCCTTGCTGCTCCCGCAACCGGTCAGCGTGTCGCCCGTCGAGGCTGAGCGGGTCCTCGGTCACACGCGCTTATTGCAGCGCTTGGGGTTGGAAATTGATCGCGGAGGCCCCCGTACCATCATCGTGCGGCGCATACCAGCGCTTTTGCGCGGCTGCGACGGCGAACGATTGATCCGAGATATCGCGGCGGTCCTGGCTAAGCCAGACGATCCTGAAGCGGCCCTAGAACGGGCGCTTTGCGACACCTTAGCGACGCATGGCGCAACCCTGGCGCTCGCTTCGAGAACCCTCGGCCACTGGGACGGCTTGCTGCGTGAGATCGAGAATCTGGGTCTGGGGCACCCCGGCGCGGCCCACGGCCTGTGGCGGCAACTGACCGGTGAGGAACTGTCATCCTTGATTGCAGGCGGACTGCGTCAACCCGACGCACATCGGGTCGAGTAAGTGGGATGCCGGTGCCGGCCGCGATTTTTCTCATGGGCCCCACGGGCGCAGGAAAGACTGCGCTGGCCGTCGATCTGGCCGCGGCGCTTCCATGCCGGTTAATCAGCGTCGATTCGGGAATGATCTACCGCGGAATGGACATCGGAACCGCAAAGCCCAGCCCGGAAGTTCTGGCCCGCACACCGCATAGCCTCATCGATATCCGTGACCCCGGGGAAACTTATTCGGCGGCGGAGTTTCGCGCCGACGCGCTGCGCGAGCTGGACACGGTCTTTAAGGCGGGGCGCGTGCCCTTGCTGGTCGGAGGAACCGGTCTTTATTTTCGGGCGCTCGACGAGGGTATCTCGGCGCTCCCGAAGGCCGATACGGAGGTGCGCGCACGGATCGCCCGAGAGGCGTCCAAGCAAGGCTGGGATGCTTTGCATGAGCAACTTGCGAGACTCGACCCGCGCGCCGCCGCGCGCATACACCCGCATGACGTGCAGCGCATTCAACGGGCTCTGGAAGTGTGCGAGGTGTCCGGCAAGACCCTCACCGAGCTGCTACGGAGAGATACCCGGCAGCCGCTGCCATACCGGGCACTCAAGCTGGTCGTGGCACCCGGGGATCGGATGGATTTTAACCGGCGTTTGCGGATCCGTTTCCGGCACATGCTCGATCGCGGTCTCGTAGATGAAGTCGAGGGCCTGTATTCGCGGGGGGATCTCACCGCGGCGTTACCGTCGATGCGGTCGGTGGGCTACCGCCAGGTGTGGCAATACCTGGAGGGACAGTTTGACTATGAGACGATGATCGAGCGCGCCGTGACCGCGACCCGGCAGCTCGCAAAACGCCAATTGACGTGGTTACGCGCGGAACGCTGCGCTCGCTGGTTCACGAGCGATGATCCCCGTCTGCGTCACAACGTCGTGACCTTTCTCGGCCAGCACGCTGTCACGGGTTCATGCCCGTCCTAGGTGCGTGACAAGGGCGATCACACCGGCCGCTAGCACCGGAAATCAATATACCTCGCGGGCGGGGTATGAACCCCGCCCTTGACCAAAGGGGAGAGCTGCGCTTCTCCCCTTTGGAAACCCCATCGCTTGGTACCCGCGGCAAGACCGCGGGGTATGCGTTTAATCATGCGATCAGTCATTACATAACTTAACAATAGGCTGTCGATGAAAATTTAGAGTGCACATTAAGTAAGGGTGCACGGAATTTTTCGTTGCTAGCGTAATCAGATAGACTACATCTTCGGAGGATCCTGCGCGGGCGGCGCATCGGGAAGAAGCGAGGTTGTACGGCGCTTTACTCCCGGGAAGGAAAGGCGTGATTTAAAGAATACGAAAAAATTGAAGCAGGAGGGGTAGATAATGAGTAAAGGCCAGTCATTACAAGAGCCGTTCCTCAATACGTTGCGTAAAGAACATGTTCCTGTGTCCATCTATCTGGTCAACGGCATCAAGCTCCAGGGGCAGATCGAGTCGTTCGATCAGTTTGTCGTGTTGCTGAAAAATTCCGTCAGCCAGATGGTATATAAACACGCTATCTCCACGATCGTACCGTCGAAACCGGTGCGGCTGCCGCGCGAGGAAGAAGAGGCACCGCAAGAATAACCAGGCCCTTACAGGTTTGCACCCATCCCGTTGTTCGAACGCCCCGAAAAAGGCGAGCGTGCGGTCCTAGTCCACTACGGAACCGGCCGAGAGGACGAGACACTAAACGAATTTAGAGATCTTGTTGCCTCGGCAGGGGCTGCGTGCGCGGGCGTCGTCTTGGTGGCGCGGGACGCCCCCGATGCGAAATATCTTCTCGGCGCCGGTAAGGCCGAGGAGTTGAGCGCCCTCGTCGCGGAGACCCGCGCGGACCTCGTGATCGTAAACCGCGCAGTGAGCGCCGCCCAAGAGCGCAATCTAGAACGCCTCTTGGGCTGCCGGGTCGTCGACCGTACCGATCTCATCCTCGATATCTTCGCCCAGCGCGCGCGAACCTTTGAGGGCAAGCTACAAGTTGAACTGGCACAACTTCAGCACCTCTCGACACGCCTGGTCCGGGGATGGAGTCACTTGGAACGCCAGCGCGGCGGTATCGGGCTCCGCGGACCCGGCGAAACCCAATTGGAATCCGATCGGCGCTGGGTGCGGCAGCGCATTAAGCGGCTTACCCGCCAGCTTGAGGAGATACGCCATCAACGCGAGTTGCAAGGCCGGGCGCGCCGCAAGGCCGCCGTGCCGACCGTACTCTTGGTCGGATACACCAATGCCGGTAAATCAACCTTATTTAACCGCCTGACCGGTGCTTCGGTTTACGCCGCGGATATCCTGTTCGCGACCCTGGATCCGACCTTGCGGCGCTTAGAGGCGCCCTTAGCCGGTACGGTGGTTCTCGGGGACAGCGTCGGTTTCATCAAAGACCTCCCGCATGAACTGGTGGCGGCGTTTCGCGCCACCTTGGAAGAGCTGCGGCACGCGGACTTGCTCATCCATGTGGTCGATGCCAGTCTGCCTACCGTGCTCAGAGATGAACAGAGGCTGCAGGTGGCGCAGATCATACGCGATCTCCGTGCGGACACCGTGCCCCAGATCGAGGCATTTAACAAGATCGATCGCTGTCGGGCCGAGAGCGGCGCTTCCGCGCGTCGACACCAAGGCGATGGATCGATGCGGCGTGTGTGGATCTCCGCGTTCACCGGGGAAGGTCTGGATACCCTCCAGCAAGCCATCGGCGAGCACTTAGCCGGAGACTGTTTGCTAGGATGGCTGCAACTACCGGTTGCGGCGGCAAGACTGCGCGCGCGGCTCTATGCCGAAGGCGTTGTCCGCGGCGAACGCCACGCACGCGAGGGGGGATGGTTGCTTGACATCGCAATGAGCCGGCGCCGCTTTGAAACCCTCTGTTGCGAGGATGGTGAGCCGGCGCCGATAACTTGCGGCGGCATGCCGAGGCCCGTATGATACCCACCCACATGAGCGCGCGGAGTGACTAACGATGGCCTGGAATGAGCCGGGGGGCGGTAAGGACCGCGATCCGTGGGGTAATCGCGGACGCCAGGGCGGCCCGCCCGATCTCGATGAGGTGATCCGGAAGCTGCAAGCAAAGCTCAAAGGGCTGTTCGGTGGTGGCGCCACCGGGGGCGGAAGCGGTCCGGCCCGCGGCGCGCCGGGTGGGGGCACCTGGGCCGGCATTGCGCTCATCCTTGTCATCGTCATCGGTTGGAATATGATCTACGTGGTCAAGCAGCAGGAACAAGGCATCGTGTTTCGCTTTGGCGCTTATGCCGCGAGCTTGGATCCGGGCTTGAATGTCCGCTGGCCGAGACCCATCGAGCGTGTCGAGCTCGTCAATGTCGAGCAAACCCGTTCGATAGCTCACCACGCGTCGATTCTCACGAAAGATGAAAACATCGTGGATGTGGAGTTTACGGTTTTTTACCGCGTGAAGGACGTAAAGGATTACTCGTTTAACGTCATCGCTCCCGATCGTACGGTCGAGCAGGTGACGGAGAGCATGATACGCGCGGTCATCGGCAAGAACAACATGGATTTCGTCCTCACCGAGGGGCGCGGCGAGGTAACAAACCAAATACAAGTCGATATCCAACGTCTACTGGATACTTATCAGGCAGGGATACTAGTCACCAGCGTCAACATGCAAGCGGCGAAACCCCCCGAGGAGGTCAAGAGCGCCTTCGACGACGCTATCAAAGCACGCGAGGATGAACAACGTCAGATCAACGAAGCCGAGACCTATCGTAACGACATCATCCCCAAGGCGCGCGGCAGCGCAGCCCGCGTGTTGGCGGATTCGCACGCCTATAAGTCGAGGGTGATCGCCGAGGCCGAAGGCGACGCCAGCCGCTTCACGCAGCTTCTGGTGGAATACGAAAAAGCGCCCCAGATCACCCGAGAGCGCTTGTATCTCGATGCCATGGAATCGGTGCTCTCGAACGCCCCGAAGGTGTTATTGGATACCGAAGGCGGTAATAACCTCGTCTATTTACCGCTCGATAAACTATTCGAACATCGAGAGCGTTTAAATTCTCCTGCCGTTGTGACCGAATCGAACGCGCTCCCGGAGCCCGAGCCTTTGGTCTCCGAGCGGGAGCTGCCGGAACGGGATGAACGGCGGATCCGCAGGACACGTTAATGCTTAGCGCTAAGATTATAGTACCGCTGGTGTTGATTGCGATTATAGGGTGGTTCTCGCTTTTCACCGTGGACCAGCGAGAGTTTGCGATTCTTTTCAGGTTCCAGGAAATACAGCGTTCGGATTTCGAGCCCGGATTGCATTCAATGATCCCGGTGGTGAATACGGTGAGTAGATTCCCGAGGCGTTTGATGTATTTAGAATCCGAGCCGGCGCGGTTCATCACCAAGGAGAAAAAATTCCTCATCGTCGATGCGTTCGTTAAGTGGAGGATCGAAGACGTGGAAACCTTCTTTAAACGCACCCGGGGTGATGAGGCCTTCACTCGCGACCTCCTGTTTCAGCAAATAAACGATAGTCTCCGCCAGGAGTTCAGTAAGCGCACCGTGAAAGAAGCCGTGGCGGAGACTCGCGGCGATGTCACCGACATCGTCACCAAAGCGGCGCGCGAGAAGGGGCATGAGCTCGGGGTGAAGGTGGTGGATGTGCGCACCAAGCGCATCAACCTTCCCGACGACGTGAGCAGCGCGGTGTATGACCGCATGCGCGCCGAGCGCGCGCGGGTCGCGGGCCAGCTTCGCTCTGAAGGGGCCGAGGCGGCGGAGCGCATTCGCGCCGCCGCGGACCGTGATCGCACGGTGATCTTGGCGGACGCGTACCGGGAAGCAGAACAGACCCGCGGCGAGGGAGACGCCAAATCCGCCGAGACTTACGCCGGGGGCTATGGACGCAACGAAGAGTTTTATTCCTTTTACCGTAGCCTCAACGCTTACAAGAAAAGCTTCGGCAAGAACCAGGATATTTTATTGCTCGACCCGACGTCGGATTTCTTCAACTATTTTAAGACCCCGGCAAACCAATAAGCGCCGCTTTCGCCGTACCCTCCCGTCCCATCGGCGCCCCGGACCGTTCGCGCAAGCTAAGGCACGGTTAACGCTGTGATGTGGCAAGAATTCGCGGTTGCCTTTGGCCTGATGCTGGTCCTCGAAGGCATCGCCCCTTTTTTGAACCCCGACGCCTTTCGGCGCTTCATGCTCCAAGCGGCTCGCTTAGACGATGCGAGGCTACGCTTCGCGGGGCTGACCTGCATGCTTCTCGGCGTCTTGCTCCTGGTCGGGTTTCATTGAGGCCATGGTTCTAGAGGACCGCTGGCTGCTGCCCGAGGGCGTGGATGAGGTATTACCTCCCCAAGCCGAGCGCCTCGAGGCGTTACGCCGCAGGATCCTCGATCTCTTCCATAGCTGGGGTTACGACTTGGTCATTCCCCCGCTCATCGAATATTTGGAATCCCTGCTGACGGGGGTGGGGCATGATCTGGATCTCCAGACCTTTAAGCTTACCGATCAACTGACCGGCCGACTGATGGGCGTGCGGGCCGACATGACCCCGCAGGTCGCGCGTATCGACGCCAATCGCTTGCGACGCGATGCGCCCACGCGCTTGTGCTATCTCGGACCCGTGCTGCATACCTTGCCGAATTCCTTCGCGGGATCACGTAATCCCTTTCAAATAGGAGCGGAGCTTTACGGGCATCGGGGGTTAGAAAGCGATGTCGAGGTGATGTGCCTCATGCTCGACACCCTGGCCGAGGCGGGCTTCGATTCGGTGCTCTTGGATCTTGGCCACATGGCCATTTTTCGCGGTCTCTCGCGGGAGGCCGCGCTTGATCGCGATCAGGAAAGCACCTTATTCGATGCTTTACAGCGCAAGGCTTGTCCGGAGATCAACCGTTATTTAAACGATTGGAGCATCGCCCCGCGGGCTGCCGGGTTGATGCGCGCGCTCCCCGCGCTTAACGGCGAGGAATCGACCTTGGCGCAAGCCCAAGAGCTCTTCGCCGGTACAAGCCAGAGCGTCATCGAGGCGCTTGCCGAATTGCGGGAAATCGCGCGTCTCCTCGCAGAGCGCGCGCCCGCCGTCGAGCTGCATTTTGACCTCGCGGAACTGCGCGGTTATCACTACCATACCGGCGTGATATTCGCGGCCTATGTCCCGGGTCAGGGCCAGGCCCTCGCGAAGGGTGGCAGGTACGACGATATCGGCCGCGTCTTCGGCAGGGCGCGGCCGGCGACCGGCTTTAGCACCGATCTGAAACTGCTGGTTGGCTCGGGCGCCGCTGCCGGGGCGGTGCAAGACGCGGTCTTCGCGCCCTGGTCGGAAGATGTCCGCTTGGCCGCGGCCGTCGCGGACCTAAGGCGAGGCGGCCGGCGCGTGGTCTACGCCTTACCCGGCCAAGCCGGGGGCGCTCCTGAGCTCGGGTGTAACAAGATGTTGAACTGCATAGACGGTCAGTGGCAGGTGACCGATGCTACAAGGGTAGGAAATAACGTAATTTAGGACGCGGCCGTCATGGGGAAAAGGCTCGTAGTCATCGGCACGCAATGGGGCGATGAGGGCAAGGGCAAGATCGTCGATCTCCTCACCGAGCGCGTCGCTGCCGTCGCGCGCTTCCAGGGCGGTCATAATGCGGGGCACACCGTCGTCATCGGCGGGACTAAGACCATCCTGCACTTGATCCCATCAGGCATATTGCGCCCCGATGTCCAGTGTCTTATCGGTAACGGCGTGGTTGTCTCGCCGCGCGCGCTGCTCGAAGAGATCGCTCTGCTTGAGCAGATGGGTATCGCGGCGCGCGCGCGTCTAAAAGTCAGCGAAGCCTGTCCCCTCATCCTTCCCTATCACGTCGAGCTCGACATCGCGCGCGAAAAAGCTCGAGGCAATGCCGCGCTTGGAACCACGGGGCGGGGCATCGGGCCGGCCTATGAAGACAAGGCCGCGCGCCGCGCGGTGCGGATGGGTGACCTACGCCACCGCGAGCGGTTTGCGACCAAGCTCGAGGAAGTTCTCGATTTTCATAATTTCGTGCTCAAGCATTACTATCAATGCAAGCCGCTCGATTTCCAGACGCTCCTCGATGAGCATCTGGGCTATGCCGAGGAGCTTATCCCGCTCACGGCCGATGTCACGGGGCTGCTGAACGATTATCAGCGTCGTGATGAAAATGTATTATTCGAAGGGGCGCAGGGTACGCTCCTCGACATCGACCACGGTACCTATCCCTACGTGACCTCTTCCAATACCACGGCCGGCGGTGCGGCCACGGGGACGGGCGTGGGTCCGCGCTGTTTCGATTACGTCCTCGGAATTACCAAAGCCTATACGACGCGCGTCGGATCCGGGCCGTTTCCGACCGAGCTCGCCGATGAGATGGGCGAGTATCTCGCGCGCCGGGGTCACGAGTTCGGGGCCACTACCGGGCGCCGCCGCCGTTGCGGTTGGTTTGACGCCGTACCGCTGCGGAGATCGTGTCAGATCAACAGCATCTCCGGGCTATGCATCACCAAGCTCGATGTTCTCGACCGCTTAGACACGATTCGGGTGTGCGTGGGCTACAACTACAAAGGCGGGCTGCGGTCGACGCCGCCGACCGGCGCCGAGGCTTTCGCGCACTGCGAGCCCGTCTACGAGGATCTGCCCGGCTGGCACGCATCGACGGAAGGGATCACCTGTTATTCCGAGCTGCCCGATTATGCTAAGGCTTATCTGGAGCGCTTAGCCGCGCTTACCGAGACCCCCATCGACATGATCTCGACCGGACCGGAGCGCTCGGCGACCATCGTACTAAAAAAGTTGTTGGAATGATTAGCTAAAGAACCATGGTGCCGAGGAGAGGACTTGAACCTCCACGGGGTTGCCCCCACAAGGACCTGAACCTTGCGCGTCTGCCAATTTCGCCACCTCGGCGAGGGAGTCGGCAATCTACCGAAGCCACAATGGGTAGTCAATGAGAAAGCGGCGCATCGAAGATCCCCACGCGGAACGGGAGGCCGAGCGCTATGAAAAACCGATCCCGAGCCGCGAGCTCATTTTACATTACCTGGGCGATTGCAACGGGCCGAGGACGCATAAGCGTATCGCGCGCGATCTCGAGGTCGTCACGCCGGAGGGATTGCAGGCTCTGGCGCGGCGGCTCAAGGCCATGGAACGCGAGGGGCAAGTGATCCACAATCGCCGGGAAGCCTACGGTCCGGTGGCCAAGATGGATCTCTTGCCGGGGCGGGTGACGGCTCATCGCGATGGCTACGGCTTTCTGGTGCGCGAAGATGGCGGTGATGACGTGTTCCTCAACGGTCGGCAAATGCGCAGCTTGCTCCATGGCGATCGCGCCGTGGTACGCGTGGTCGCCAAGGATCGCCGCGGCCGTACCGAGGGCGCGCTCGTCGAGGTTTTGGAACGGGCCAACCAGCGCTTGGTCGGCCGCTTCTTCAGCGAGGGAGGCGTGGCTTTCGTCGCCCCTGATAACAAACGCTTCCATCAAGATATCTTGATCCCCGGCGATGCCGCGGCGGGCGCCCAGCACGGGCAGATCGTCATGGTCGATATCGTGCGGCAACCTGACTGGCGGCGTCAGCCGATCGGCCGGGTGAGCGAAATCCTGGGCAATCACATGGCGCCCGGCATGGAGATCGACATCGCTATCCGCGCCTACGATCTGCCGCATATCTGGCCCGAGACAGCGCTCGCCGAGACCGCCGGTCTCGGCAAGACCGTACGCGCGCGGGACCGGGCCGGCCGGCTGGACTTGCGATCGCTGCCTCTGGTTACGATCGATGGAGAGGACGCGCGGGACTTCGACGATGCCGTCTATTGCGAGCGTACCGCGCATGGCTGGCGCCTGCTGGTCGCGATCGCAGATGTGGCGCACTACGTCGCACCAGGCTCGGCGCTCGATGTCGAGGCTCATCTTCGGGGCACGTCGGTTTATTTCCCGGACCGAGTGATCCCGATGTTGCCCGAGGCGCTGTCGAACGGTCTCTGCTCCCTTAATCCGGAGGTTGATCGCTTGTGCCTGGTATGCGAGATCGACGTCGGGGCGCGCGGGAGTGTTCATTCCTCTCAATTTCGCAAGGCGGTCATGCGCTCGGCCGCGCGTTTGACCTATCACGAGGTCAATGCCATCGTGGCCGAGCGTCAACACGGGTTGCGAAATCGCTTTCGAGCGTTGACACCGCATCTCGATGAGCTTTACGCACTCTACCGTCAGCTCCGCCGGCGGCGCGACGCGCGTGGGGCCATCGATTTCGAGTCCACGGAAACCAAGATCATTTTTGACACGGCGCGAAAAATCGAGCGCATTGTCCCCACTGTTCGCAACGATGCCCACCGCCTCATCGAAGAATGCATGATCGCCGCCAATGTCGCCGCGGCGGAGTTCCTCGAAGAGCGCGGGCTGCCGTGCCTGTATCGCATCCACGAACCGCCGGCGCGGGAAAAGCTCGATGATCTGCGCACCTTTCTCGGTGAGCTTGGGCTCAGCCTCGGGGGCGGGGCACAACCCGAACCGCGCGATTACGCGGCTCTGCTCGCGGAAACCGCGGGGCGGCCCGACGCGCATTTGATTCAAACGCTGATGCTGAGGAGCTTGCGGCTGGCGGTTTATAGCCCGGTGAACGCCGGTCATTTCGGCCTCGCCCATGACGCCTACACCCATTTTACCTCCCCCATCCGGCGCTATCCGGACCTCTTGGTTCACCGCGCGATTCACCATCTGCTGGCGAAAAAACCAGCCCAGGAGTTCCGTTATGGACCGGAGCAGTTGGGAAGCCTCGGAGACCATTGCACCCTGACCGAACGGGGCGCCGATGAGGCGACGCGCGATGCGGTGGCGTGGCTCAAGTGCGAGTTCATGCAAGATAAGATCGGCGAAGTATACGCGGGCATCATCACGGCGGTGACGGGTTTCGGCTTCTTCGTGGAGCTCAAGGACATCTACGTGGAAGGCCTGGTGCACGTCACCTCCTTAAAGAACGATTACTATCATCATGATCCGCTTCGTCATGAGCTTCGGGGCGAGCACAGTAAACGCAGTTACCGGATCGGGACGGAGGTATCGGTGCGCGTCGTACGCGTGGACCTCGATGGCCGGCGCATCGACTTCGATCTCGTGTCATGAAACGGGTATAACGCAAGCCGGGCGCGGCTATCATGTCCAAACGTGGGGCGCGGGATGGGGCCGCGCAGGACCTCATCGTCTGCGGGATCCACGCGGTGCGCCAAGTCTTGACGAACGGGCCGGAGCACGCACTCGATCTATGGATCGAGAGCGGTCCGCCGAATCCACGCCTGCGCGATCTCCTGAAACTCGCGGCCCAACATGGGCTCGCCGTGCAGCGAGCGGCCTCGCGAACGCTCGATCGGCTAGCCGCAGGCGTTCGCCATCAGGGGGCAGTGTTACGCTGCCGCCATCCGCAGGGGGCGCCGGGCGCGCGGGACCTAAAAACGCTGCTGGCCGAAGGCGCGGCGCCGCTGCTACTGCTGGTGCTCGATGGGGTCCAAGATCCGCACAACCTGGGCGCGTGCCTGCGCGTTGTCGATGGCGCCGGTGCCCATGCCGTGATCGTGCCGCTCCACCGGGCGGTGGGACTGACCGCGGCGGTGCAAAAGGTCGCCAGCGGAGCGGCGGCAACGGTGCCCTTGATTCAGGTCGGAAACCTCGCGGCGGCGCTCGACGAGATGAAAGAGTCTGGCCTGCAGGTCATAGGGATGGCCGGGGAGGCTAGTGACAGCTTATTCGGTTTGGATCTGCACGAACCAACGGCCTTGGTGATGGGGGGGGAAGAAAAAGGCCTCCGGCGCCTAACCCGCGCGCGCTGCGATCGCCTCGTTCACATTCCCATGGCCGGCGCGATCGAGAGCCTGAACGTCTCCGTCGCCGCCGGGATCTGCCTCTACGAAGCCGTGCGGCAGAGAAGGGGGCTGCTATAGTGCGTCCAATAAAATTCGCTCGACCTTGTTCGAGAAGGCGTCGTTTGGTAGGCAGAAGAATGAGATCTAACTGGGCACCGAGGTACTTCGGGTCCCGGCCGCTTCAGCTCATTTCGAAGCCGCGGGTGTCGCGCTCTGCGATGAGATAGAACCCCTGCCGGAAGGGTTTGATGGCTTCTGGATCTCGAATCCGGCATTGATTATTCATATCGTTTCAAAGCCTGGTCAGTATTGATATGGGTGAACGACGCGATAGCTGCAATTTGCACGTGGCGTAGCGTGTGTTAGATGGCAGCGCCACGGGAAGGAGGATTGGCATGCGCCGTGCTGCATCTGCCAGAGACAGCCCTTACTCTGCCACCAGACGCACCGCCTCAGCTTGAAATTCCGCCGTATAAACCTGTTTCGTTCCAATTCACGCCTGTTGATCGTCAATCTAACAGATCGAAAGTGGCCATTATTTTCAGCCCCACTTCTGCACCACAGGCACGGAAGAAAGACCGTCCGGACGGTTGACAACAGACCGTCCGGACGGTATTGTGAGCCCCATGGACACGAATAAGCTACGGGACACACTGCTGGACGCTGCGGAAGCCGTGGTCGTGCGCCAGGGCATCGCCAACCTGACGCTCGATGCCGTCGCTGCCGAGGCGGGCATGAGCAAGGGCGGTTTGCTGCATCACTTTCCGACCAAGGACCGCCTCGTCGAAGCGCTGGTCACACGCTCCGCGGACAATTGGCGAGCGTGTTACATGGAAGCCTATGAACGCACTTCGGAAGGACCCGGGCGCATGGCGCGGGCTCTGCTGCACCACTGCCTCTCGGATGCCCAATGCTGGACGGGGGAGCTCCAGCGTAGCTCGTCAGCGTGTTTCGCGGCCTTGGCGCAAAACCCCTCCCTGATCGAGCCGATGCGCGCAGTCTACAGCGAGCTCCATCGGCGCGTCGCGGAAGACGGCCTGCCTCCGGGCGTCGGCGAGGCCGTCGCCGCGGCAATCGACGGTTTGTGGCTCTACTGGGTGCTGGGGCTGGCCGCCGTGAATCAAGACCTGGTTGTTCGGGTTCGGATCGCGCTGGAGGACATGCTCGCGCGCTCGCTGCCGGTGCGCTCGCCCAAGGCCAAGGTCCACGCCGCAAAAGGCGTGGGAGGACACCGCTGATGAATCGCCGTGGTCGAATCGGATCCTTTCTGCTCCTCGTGACTGTCGCCGGAACCGGCGGCAGCCTCGCCGCGTGGAAGTACGCGTCTATTCAGGAATCAGATGCGATCTCTGCGAACCAGCCCGAACCGATGGAGTCGGTGACGGTCGCCGTCGCGAAGGAACGTGAACACCGCCGGACGACCACCTCGATCGGGACGGTCTTGGCGTTGCGCTCGATCACCCTGCGCAACGAGCTGCCCGGCACCGTCCGCCGCGTCATGCTCACGCCTGGGCAAGTCGTCGATGCGGGCACCGTGCTCGTCGCCCTCGACGTCTCTGTCGAGGAGGCCGAGTTGAAGGCGCAGCAGGCGCAAGCCGCCCTGGCCGAGACGATGCTCCACCGCATGCACCGCCTGGGCCAGAACAGTGTTGCGTCCGCGACGGACGTGGATCGCGCGCGCGCGGAGCGCGACGTGGCGCTGGCGCAGATCGCGCGCACCAGGGCGGTCATGGCCCGCAAGACGATCCGCGCACCGTTCCGCGCGCGCGTCGGAATAGCCGACCTGCACCCCGGCCAATACCTGGAAGAGGGCACTCGCCTCACGACCTTGCAAGGCGTCGACGACGCGGTGCATGTGGACTTCTCGGTCCCGCAGCTCGTCGCCGCAGGACTGCGCGAGGGCGACAGCGTTGACGTTTTCGCGACCCGCGACGGGGACCCCATCGCGGCGAAAACCGTCGCAGTCGACGCGCGCATCGACCCCTCTACCCGCAACGCTTTGGTGCGCGCGCGGATCGAGGGCGCCGCTAACGTGCCGGCACCGGGCGCCTCGGTCCGCGTCCGAGTCCCGGTCGGCCCGCAGATCATGGCCATCGCGGTTCCGGCGAGCGCGCTGCGCAAGGGACCGGGCGGCGACCACGTGTTTGTGATCGCGCCGGACAAGGAGGGCAAACTCCGATCGCGTCTGCGGGCTGTGCAGAGCGGAGCGATGCTCGGCGACGAGGTCGTGATCCTCGCTGGACTCTCCGCCGGCGAGCAGGTCGCCGCTTCGGGATCTTTCAAGTTGAACGATGGGACGCTCGTCGCGATCGCGAGCGACCCCGCAGCGGTCGCGAGCAGAGTCAGATGATCGGCTGACGCAGAAAGAGACACGGCCCTAAGGACATCGACATGCGTTCGTTCACCGACGTCTTTATCAAACACCCCGTCCTGGCGGTGGTCGTCAATCTCGTCATCGTGCTGGTGGGTGCGCGAGCGCTGCTTACCCTCGCGGTGCAGCAGTTTCCGAGCATCGAAAGTTCCTCCGTGGTGATCACGACGGTCTACACCGGCGCCAGCGCCGAAACCGTCCGCGGTTTTCTCACCACGCCGATCGAGCGGGTCGTGTCGGCGATCAGTGGCGTTGACTACCTCGAGTCCACCAGCCGCGCCGGCGTGAGCACCATCACCGTGCGCCTGAAGCTCAACCACGACAGCACGGCGGCACTCGCGGAAGTGACCGCGCGCCTGCAGCAGGTTCGCTCCGAGTTGCCGGAGGAAGCCGAGCCGCCGGTGGTGGAAGTGCAGCGCGCCGATCGGCCGTACGCGACGTTCTATGTCGGCTTCACATCGACCGAGCGAGATGTCCCCGTGTTGACCGACTGGCTCTCGCGCAGCTTGCAGCCGCAGCTCTCGACCTTGTCCGGCGTGCAACGCGTCAGCTTCGAGGGCAGCCAGGCGATCGCGATGCGCGTCTGGCTCGATCTCGATCGCCTTGCCGCGCTGAATCTCTCGCCCGGCGACGTGCATGCGGCGCTACAGCGAAACAACTTCCTCGCGGCGGTCGGCCGGACGAAGAGCAACCTCGCCCAGGTCAATCTCCTCGCAAACACCGACCTGCGCGCCCAGGAGGAATTCGAGAACCTGATCGTCGCCGATCGCGACGGGGCGACGGTGCGGCTCTCCGATGTGGCGCGGGTGGAGCTCGGGGCGGAAGAAGCCGCCATGGTCGCCAAGTACAAGGGTCGTGAGAGCGTCTATCTTGGAGTCTGGCCGCTGCCCGGCTCGAACGAGATCGAAGTTGCGCGGGGGCTGCGCGACGAGATGGAACGCATCCGGCCGACGCTGCCCGCAGACATCGACATGCGTCTGGTCTGGGACGGCACGATGTTCATGCGGGAAGCGCTCAAGGAGATCACGAAAACACTCGGCGAGACGATCGCCATCGTTGCGCTCGTCGTGTTCCTGTTCATGGGCTCGGTGCGCACCGCTCTCGTGCCGCTCGTCGCGATGCCGGTATCCCTCATCGGCGCCGCGATCGTTATGATCGCGTTCGGCTTCAGCCTGAATCTGCTCACGATCCTTGCGATCGTGCTGTCCGTGGGCCTGGTGGTCGACGACGCTATCGTGGTCGTCGAGAACGTCGAGCGGCACGTGCGTCTGGGAAAGTCGCGGATCGAGGCCGCATTGAGCGGCGCGCGCGAGCTGCGCGGCCCGATCATCGCGATGACCATCACGCTCGCGACGGTGTACACGCCGATCGCATTCCAGGGCGGCCTGACCGGTTCGCTGTTCCTGGAGTTCGCGATCACGCTCGCCGCCGCGGTCGTCGTGTCGGGCTTCGTCGCGCTCACGCTCTCGCCGATGATGAGCTCGCGCTTTGTGCACGCGCACGGCAAAGAGGGCCGACTGACGGCGTTGGTCAACCGCGGCTTCGAGTACGTCAGCCGCGGATACGCATGGATGCTCGATTTGGCGCTCGGAATGCGTTGGGCGATCGTTGTGGTGTGGCTGCTGGTCGCGGCGGCGGCCTGGCCGCTATACACCTTCTCGCGCCAGGAGCTGGCGCCCGTCGAGGATCAAAGCCACATCAGCCTGTTCTTCGAGGCCGCGCCCGACTCGACCTTGGCCGCAACCAACCGCGCGTCGCTTGAGGTCGAGCGCGCCATAGCCTCGTTTCCCGAAACCGACTTCATGTGGTCGTTGACCGCGGCGTGGGGCGGTTTCGGGGGTCTGGTCGCCAAGGACTGGACGCAGCGCGAGCGCTCGACCGAGGAGATGTTCGGCGACGTGTACGGCGCCGTTTCGCAGATCCCCGGCCTGCGCGTATTCCCGCGCTTGGACCCGCCGTTGCCGACCCCTGGCCAGTACGACGTCGAGCTCGTATTGCAGAGCGACGCGCCGCCCGAGCAGATGCTAGAGACCGCCGCGGCAGTGCTCGACGCCGGCTGGCAGAGCGGCAAATTCCTGTACGTCGATACGGACCTGAAGATCGACCTGCCCGAGGCTAGAGTCGTGCTCGATCGCGAGCGCGTCGCCGATCTCGGACTCGACCTCGCTGGCATCGGTCAGGAGCTCGGCACGCTGCTCGGCGGCGATTACGTGAACCGGTTCAACTTCTTCGATCGCAGTTACAAGGTCATCCCGCAGATCGGCGAAGCAGACCGGGCGACGCTCGGCCCACTGCTCGACCTCAAGATCAAGACGCCGGACGGCCAGCTCGTGCCCGTGTCGACGTTCGCGCACGTCGAGACGAGCACCGCGCCGCGCACGCTGAACCGCTTCCAGCAGCGCAACGCCCTGCGCATTTTCGGCGGCGTCAATCCCGGCGTGACCAAAGAAGAGGGACTGCGCGTCCTCGAGGCCGCGGCTGCGGCCGCCGGTGGTCCGAGCGTCGTCCTCGATCACGCCGGGGAGTCGCGTCAGATCCGCCGCGAGGGGTCGGCGCTTACCGTCACGCTCGGATTCTCGGTCGTCCTCATCTATCTGGTGCTCGCGGCGCAGTTCCGAAGCTTTCGCGATCCGCTGATCGTGCTGCTGGGCTCGGTGCCGCTGGCGATCTCCGGCGCGCTGGTGTTCAGCTTCCTGGACCTGACCACGATCAACATCTACTCGCAGGTTGGGCTGATCACGCTGGTGGGACTGATCGCGAAGAACGGCATCCTGATCGTGGAGTTCGCGAACACACTGCAGTCCCGTGGTCTCTCGAAGGCGGCCGCGCTGCGCGAGGCATCATTGACCCGGTTGCGCCCGGTGCTCATGACCTCCGCCGCCACCGTCTTTGGGCACCTCCCGTTGGTGTTCGTATCCGGGCCCGGAGCCGCGGCCCGCAACAGCATCGGAATTGTGCTGGTCGCGGGCATGATCGTCGGCACGCTGTTCACCCTGTTCATCGTGCCGGTGTTCTATTCGCTGCTCGCAGCCGGGCATCGGCCGAGCGAACGGACCGAGCACGGGGCACGAACGCCCGCGCGGGCCGAGTCGGCCGTGGGGATCGCATAAACGGTCGAAAAGGAACCCGTAGCATTGCGAAAATTATCGTCGTTCGGGGTCACCCATGAAAGCCCACACTCCTGTCCCTCGGTGCCGTGCAGATCGAACTTATGGGCCGATAGATCGCCGCCTGAGGATTCCTATTCATTAAATGATACCGCGCGGTCTTGCCGCGGAGACCTTAGCGATGGGGTTTCCAAAGGGGAGAAGCGCAGCTCTCCCCTTTGGTCAAGGGCGGGGTTCATACTCCGCCCGCGAAGCATATAGATTATTCGCGCGGCGTACTCCAAGGATCGTGACTTCATCTCCGACCCGGAGGGTCTTGCCGGCTTCAGAGGGTGGGATCCGGGTATTGACGGCGAGGCGGTAGTAGTGATTAAACCGCGAGCGGGCTGCCCATGCGGGTAAGGTCTGTTCGCGTCTCATGGCCAGGGTTTTCTGGAAGCCCGACTCCTCGATCCCGCTCCGCGGGTGGCGCGCCGGTACGACGCAGCGCTGGCAGGGATTGACGCCCTCGAAAGCGACCGCCCCGACGTTAAAATCCACCAACGTGCCGGGCTCCCCGAACAGACGGTCTTCCCAGAATGCGGAAACACCGCTAATCTCAAGATTGGTCCGGAAACGAAGCTGCATATCTTGCGGTGTAGCGCCGGGGAACCAGGCGCTGACCGCCGCCAGCGTCGCCGCGCTGATCACGGTCGGTCCCGAGGCGTCCGTATCGTCGGGGAATCCGGCTCGCGGGTCCTGCCGGATCGTTACCGAGAAACCGAAAAACGTGCTCAGCCACGCTTCCATCCGTTCCAGGTCTCGGTCGAGGCGGAAGCGCTGCGGCGCGCTCGTCCCCGAATTCCCAAGCGTGACCGTGTGGGTGTCCAGATCGAAGTCCGCGCGCAGCCGATGCACCTCGGCGAAGCGCTTGCCGTTTACAAACTTGCCTTGGGCATCCGCGACGGCAAAGGCGCGATCATGTTCAAGGCTCCCACCCGGGGCGATGCGCGTCTCGGCCACGGAGACGCCGTCGAGTGACTTGATCGGGTAGAGGGTGATGCGTTGAATGCATGCCGTTTCGGCAGTTTTCCTGGCGTTCACTGATGTGTTCACTAAAACCCCGCCGCTTGTGGCGGGCACTCTCTCTCAAATCCCGATATTGCTGAGCGCCACCATGATGTCGTTCAAAATCGCCGTCGCCCGAGGATGCTCGACCTCGAAATGCCGAATCGCCCCTTGTACATTGGCGATGAGGTCCTCACGCTGGGCCTGGTCACCTCGATTTTCCAATTGACTTTCGATGTCCGTAATAAGCCGGTTTAGCCGCTCTATCGATTCGGGTTTCCTCGCGCCGAGATCGTTCACTTGTTCTCTTAAGCTTTCGAGATGTTCCCGCAATCTTGTTTCAGACATGTTAGGTAACCCCTTTTTTCTAGCATCACTACCCGGCCACCGGCAGAAATTCGTCCGCGCCCTAGTTTAACCCATCCACGACAAGCTTCGATCTGTCCGGGGCGATCCGAGCCCTCGTAGCGGCTGGGGGAGAGCGCCATCGGGAAACGCCGCGAAACATCCAAAACCGCCGTACGTCACGTACTGAGGATAGTGAACGCAACAGACGAACACCGGGCGTCGCGGAGCAACGGTCAGTCTGGCCGCGTGCCTTCTCGGGCCGGATCCGGCGCGCGGATTGGGTCCGGGTGTTATAATACAAGTGTGAACGCTGGTACGGAGACGACCGAGTTCGATGCCCAAGAGATCGCCTTGCGCGGTCTGATTTCGGGGATTGCCGGCAAAGAAGAAGCGGCGCTGTCCGCGCTCTACGATGCAACGACAAGCCGCGTTTTCGCCTTGGCCTTGCGGATAACGGGACAACGGAACGATGCCGAAGAGGTTACGGAAGACGTGTACTTGCAAGTTTGGCAACGCGCCGGCGCCTACGATCCCAACCGCGGAAAGATCATGACCTGGCTGTACACGATCTGCCGCAGCCGCGCGATTGATGTGCTACGCCGCCGTAATCCGGCGGAGATCTGCCTGTCGTCCGAGATGCCGTGCGAGGACGCGGATACAGCCGCCGATCCGTTGGATGCCCTCTGCGGACTTGAGGAACATAACCTCGTGCGCGCGGCGCTCAAGGCGCTTAGCGCGAACGAGCGGCAAATGTTGGTCTTGAGCTATTTTAAGGGGTTCAGTCATCAGGAAATCGCGGATTACACTGCGACGCCGCTCGGTACCGTGAAGACGGTCTTGCGGCGGGCAATGCAACTTATGAAAGAGCAGCTAATGGCCGGAGAGGCGCGTGGAATGTGGCCCCGGCGTGAACATTGCGGTGCGGCTCAAAAAAGCGCCCCGGTGGTGTAAGTAATGAACGAAGAAAATTTATTCGATACCGAGCTATTCACGCAATGGACCGATGCGCTGACCCCCGTAAAGCCGCCGGCCGGCTTGCGGGAAAGGATCATGGCGCGCGTGCGCGCCGAGCATCCGCTCACGCAGCTACGCACAATACGCTCGGCCGAAGGTTGGATGGACTTCGGGCCCGGGATCCGATTCAAGATCCTGCACCGTGATGAAAACGGACGCGCGAATTCCTTGCTGGCCCGCTTGGAAGCCGGTGTCACTCTCCCCCCGCATCTCCACGCCGCCAGTGAGGAATGCCTGGTGCTGGAAGGAGAGATCACCTACGACGATATCACCGTCCGGGCGGGCGATTACCACTTTGCGCCCAAGGGCGCCGCCCACCCTGCACTCACCACGCGGGCCGGCGCACTGATCTTCTTGCGATCCGGGATGGGCGAGCCCGTGCCGGAGTTTTCAGCAGCACGCTGATTTACGCCGGCGCAGGTATCGCGCTGGCGGATCGTGGCTGTCATCGCCCCCGGCGCCTTGGCGTCACTCGCCGCCTTATTTATTGGCCCGATTCCGCAGGATCCCAACTGCCATGATTTCGCCGACCAGCGGGTCTTCTTTGAAATTCCGCATTTCGGCGATGTAATCACCAACATTGGCTTCGAGATGTATTATCTGAGCGGTTGGCTGAGCGGCCACAGCCTCAAGCCTGGCCGCCCTTGGGGCGTGGCCGTTGTTGATCATGCTCCGGCGGCGCTCCGTAGTAGCGCACAGGGACGTTGCCTGCTTGGCGCCCCGAGGATGGAACGCTTGAACGAAATCAATATGAGAAAACACCAGCTCGACGGCTTGCGTTTTGTATTATTCCTGATGGTCTTTGCTACCCATTACGCGCCGAACCCCTTTCACGTGGGTTACCTGGGCTACGCGTTACCCGTCTTTTTCGTGATGAGCGGTTTTCTCATCACCAACGTGCTTTTGTCCGCCGATCACCCGAGCTTGCTCACCAAGCTCAAAGTTTTCTATACCCGCAGATTCTTGAGGATATGCCCAGCCTATTATCTCGTGGTATTGCTATTGATAGGCATGGAAGCACTCACCTACCCGGCGTACTATCTCGCCTACCTTTTCAATATCAAACTCTTTGCCGTGAGCCTGAGCCCGAGCGCGGCATTCTACGAATGGTTCTTGCAGGGTTGGCGCGATGAATCGATGCATCTCTGGTCCTTGAGCGTCGAGGAGCAATTTTATATCGTCTATCCGCTGCTCCTCTACATTACGCCCCCGCGCTATCGGACCACAATGTTATTTTCCGTGCTGGTCATGAGCATCGCGGCGCGTTTCTGGTTCATGTCTCGTTATCCGAAATCGTTCTACGGGACACTCTTACCGGTGTGCGCGGAATATTTCGTCTGGGGATGTATTTTCTCGTGGCTCGAGTATCAGCAAAGGCTACCGCGGTTCTCCCCGCCCTGGACCTTGAGCCTCTCGATGATTGCGATACTGAGTTTGATCGGCATCGAGTTTTCGCTGGGCCAAAGCGGCTTTCTACAATTCTCGACCTCTCACTACCAGACGCCGATTGCATTGAGTATGGGATTCTTCATTTGGGGCTTGTGGTCGCTGCCTGAGTCCCACCTGGTGGTGCGGGTGCTAAGCTTCAGACCCTTCGTGTACTTCGGCACCATGAGCTATACGCTGTATCTCGTGCATCTGATCGCCATGAATTTGTTCAACTCCCTTGACCTCAAGCTTCCACTGCCCCAGCAGATCGGCGTTGTCGCCGGGGGCTTTGCGATTTCACTCCTCATGGCGACCGCGATCTGGCATTGGTATGAGAAACCGATCTACGCTCTGCGGCGTTACTTGCCATATCGTTGAGGCGTCGAGGATAATCATCGCGCTCACGGGTGTACATGAGGTAGCCGACGAGCATTTCATCATCGCTATCGAGCCCCCACCGCACCTCTCGTGCGGGGTCTGGGTTGACGGGATTCTGCCCGGAATTATCGAATTCCGCGCGCGCGACAATCCGGGTCCCGGCCGGGATCTCCCGCGGTTTTTTGAGGCGATAGAGCGTCTGCCAGCCGAACGAATAATTCGGTACTGACAGCAACCGCTCCGAGCGGCCGTCCGGGAAATGAGCCACGTAATCGAAGTGCCGGCCGCGATAGTGCATATGGGGATACAAGCCGTAGAGCATCACGCGCTCGCTGAAGGTCGTCTCCGCGGTCTCGATGTGATTCGCGGCGAAGGGCGGGATGCGCAGGTCCCGGTTCGAGGCGCTGGCGACCGCGTATTCCCTCGGCGGGGGCGCGCGGTGGAAATAGAGGCCCAATACCGGCCGATCCGATGCCGGCGCGCCGACGGTGATGTAATGGATTTGGAACACCAAGGTCGATCCCGCGGGTAACCACTGACCCGAATCCTCGGGCATCGGTTGCACATCCAAGCCGGGAACATGGGCGGCGAAGAACCCGTTTCGGCCTTCCAGCCACGCGGGCTCGCGATCTTTGTGCCGCGCGGGATACTGGACCATCACGAACCCGTGGTGCATGACGGCGGTGTTACTGGGTTTGAGCTGCACCGCGCGTACCCAACGATCCTTGTCGATCGGCCCCGGGATCTTAAACCAGCGGTAGGGCAGAACGCCCTGCGCGGGCAGCTTCTGCTCGGGAAGTTTGATTACCAGATCAGGTTCTCCCAGCGGCCAGTTTTGGACACCCTCGGGTGGCTGTGCAACCAGGGGGTCCGCCCCGTCGCCGCGCGGCGCCCCGTCATCGATCCAACGCACCAAAGTCTTCTGTTCCTCGGTGCGGAGGGATCGGTCCACTAAGAGCTCGCCGACCGCCGGATCCGCCTGCCAGGGCGGCATGCGCTTGGTCATGATGACCTCGCGCATCATCGGCGACCAACCAAGCAGAGTCTCGTAGCGGTCCATCGCCCAGGGACCGACGCCCCCCGCGCGATGACAGTTTATGCACCGATGGCGGAGTATGGGTACGACGTCGCCCGTGTAGGAGAGCGCGCGCCGATGCGGCTCGATGTTGAGCACACAGCCGACGACCGGCGCTTGAGCGACCGTCACGGTCTCCTTGTCGAGCACCGCGGCGAGCGCATCGTTGAGGTAATGTCGCGTCGGCGCGGGCCGTTGTGAGCCGTAATGCATGCGATCATCGATCGGCCCCCGATAACGAATGGCCCACGTCTTGGTATCGATCAGGATCGCCTCGCCGGTCCGCTCTGCTTGCAGGGACTGGATCACGAGTTGCGCCTCGTCCTTTAAGATGGGAATGTCGAGATGGAGTCGTGCCGCCTCCATCTTTAAGGCTTTGCGATCGTCCTGCGGGCTCGCATTGATCAACATGAATTCCACGCCTTGTTTGGCGTAAGCAGCGCGCAGCGCTTTCAGCGCCGGCAGGCTGTCGCGCACCGTGGTGCAACCGAGGCCATGAATATAGAGTACGACCGCCTTGGCTTTCGTGAGCCGATACAACTGATGAAAACGGCCGTCCTGATCGAGTAAGGCGAAATCACGGACCGGGAGCAAAGGGGGATCCGCGATCCCGGTGCTCGCGCCGCGCAGTCCGAGGTAAACGATCCCGCCACCCGCGCAAGCACTCACAAGCGCAGTAATTACTAACGCGGTTCTCGATATGCTCATGAGAACATTATATATAGACCAGCGCTTTTAATTAATTCCGTTGATACGGTGATTGCAGCTTTTTTCGGCATCGCTGAAAATGTAATCAATTTTACTTCGCGGATTTTTTCACAAGCTCTGAGCCGACGCACTTGCTGACTGATACACTTGTCCGATATCGCTGGCTGTTCGTCGTGCCCGTGGTCTTGCCCCTGTCAGTGCTGTTCGACCTCTACTGGGCTATCCGGAACTGGTACTACCGAGGCTTGAAGAGCGCCCCCGAAGGGCACACCGAGCGCGTGCGCGCTATCCAGGCACGGGTAAGCCAGTGGCGAGCAACGGGCGGCCGGTGGCCCCTCTGCACGGCGCGCAAATCCTGGATGAACGTCTCGATGCGAGTCGCCCGCTACAAGCGCCGCGACAACACTATCCGGGTCGATCTCTACGATATCCTGGCAATCGATACGGAACGGGCCCTCATCCGGGTCGAGCCCGGAGTGACCATCGGCCAGATCACCCGTTATCTCATTCCCAGGGGGTGGACCCTGCCGGTGGTCCCGGAGCTCGACGACCTTACGGTCAGTGGGTTAATCCTGGGATTCGGCATCGAAGGCTCATCCCACAAGTACGGCCTGTTCGCCGATATCGTCGAGGCCTGCGAGGTGGTGATCGGGGATGCCACACTCGTGCGCGTTACCCGCGAGGTCCATGCGGATTTATTCCATGCCCTGCCCTGGTCGTACGGCGCGCTGGGGATCCTGGTCGCGGTGGAGCTGCGCATCATCCCCTGCAAGCCCTGGGTGCACCTCCGCTATCACCCCGTTTATAGCCTGAGCCAGGCCTGCGAGGTGTTCGCCCGGGAGGTTTGCCGCCCGGATCCGCCCGAGTTTGTCGAGGGCATTCTGTACGCACGCGACTCTGGCGTACTCATGACCGGCGATTTCGCCGCCGGCCCGGAAGACGCCAAAGTGAATGCCATCGGCTGGTGGTTCAAACCCTGGTTTTACAAACACTGTGAGTCGTTCCTGGAGCGGGGCGGCGGCGAGGAGTCTATTCCCCTGCGACAGTATTACCATCGGCACACGCGCAGCATCTTCTGGGAAGCGGAGCTCATCATCCCGTTCGGTAACCATGCCCTGTTCCGCTCCCTGCTCGGATGGATGATGCCGCCCAAAGTTTCTTTTCTAAAACTTACCCAGGGCGAGTTGATCCGCGCCTATTATGAAGATCGGCACGTGTGTCAGGACATCCTGGTGCCGATCAGTCACCTTGCGGAAACGATCGAGTTTTTCCACACTAACTTCGAGTGCTACCCGCTGTGGCTTTGTCCGCACCGGACGTTCCGCACCCACCCTCAGGGTTTCTTGAAGCCGTCCGAAGAAGCCCGCGACTATGAGATGTACGTGGATGTCGGTGCCTACGGTGCCCCGGGGGCGGTCCGACGGGGCGAGCCCTACGATTCCCGGCGCGCTGTCCGCAGAATGGAGGCCTTTGCGATAGCGCATCGCGGTTACCAGTGTCTATACGCCGTATCAGAACTGACACGCGATGAATACCGCCGGATGTTCGACTGCACGCTGTATGACAGCGTCAGGCATAAATACCAGGCGGAAGGTGTCTTCATGGATACCTACGACAAGGTGAGACGGCCAGTGTGAGAAGCAGGCCCCAGTCGATCTAAGAATCCTAAAATGGCTTGCTGAACTATCACGCTCATGGATTGCCGTTTAAACTTGACCCCGCCTTTTGGTCTCGCCAAAGTCGAGTAGGTCGGGTTAGTTAGCGGAGCGTAACCCGACGAATGCCTGATGAGATACCGGCGCGCATTCCTTCGGGGCGGTTCGTTCTTCTTCACCGTGGTGACGGAGCAACGGCGGCCTCTGTTTGCGGCCGCGGATGCGGTTGAGGTCTTGCGAATGGCGTTCCGCGCAGTGCGTTCAACTCGTCCCTTCGAGGTGGACGCTATGGTGGTCCTACCTGATCATCTGCATTGTATCTGGACACTGCCGCCGGGCGACGCCGATTTCGCGACACGCTGGCGGCTGATCAAGACGTGGTTCACCAAGCACTGTGACCCAGCATTGCGCTCGGAACCGAATCGCGCAAGGACAGCGAAGCGAGAACAAGCGTTGTGGCAACATCGCTATTGGGAACATGCGTTGCGGGACGAAGCCGATTTTACCCGGCATGTCGAGTACGTTCATTTCAACCCGGTAAAGCACGGGTTCGTTGCATGGCGATGGAATGGCCGTATTCCAGCTTTCGCCGATATGTCGAGGCTGAGGTGTATCCGCCGGATTGGGGACGGGGTGCGATGGATTTTGAAGGAATAGGGTATGAATGATCCGATTGGGTTTGTCGGGTTACGCTGCGCTAACCCGACCTACGATACTTTCCAGAAGAAAACGCAGCGCACGCTCGGCAAGATATCGAGTTCGCACGCGGGCGTTACCAGGCGATAGGGGGTTGAGTCATGCACGACGATGACATACGCATAACCGGATCTTCCGGCAATGGTTTCTCGATCTCGGCTTCCCGCGCGAAGAAGCAGCCATCCTGGCGATGCGGGCCGGCCTCATGGCGCGCCTGCGACTCTTGATAGAGGAGCATGGTTGGACTCAGACGGAGGCGGCGGAGCGACTCAGGATCGGGCAGTGGCGAGTCTCCGATCTGGTGCGCGGCAAGTGGGACAAGTTCAGCCTGGACCTGCCCATCACCCTCGCCACCCGCGGCGGACTGAAGGTGGAGTTGAAGCTCGCGGCCTGACCGCTGTATGGGTCGGCCGTTCCTTGCGATGCCGCTTGGCGCGAACCTTCTGCGGCCAGCGGATGAAACCGGTGATGTAGTTTGGTAGGGTGGACACCGCCCACCAACAACGCTATCCTTCCGTGGCGTGTCGAATTGCCGTCGAGCGCGAACACCGGGCGGCAGCTATTCTCTCACGGTGGTTACCTAAACCGCCGACAGCCGTTGTTGATATACCCGGAAAGAACCCGTAGCCCGTATGCAGCGCAGCGGAATACGGGAGGCTTGGAACGCGAAGCATCCCGGATTCCACTTCGTTACATCCAGGCTACCTCGCTGCCAACGAAGCGCAGCGTAGTTGGCAGTCCGAGTTGATGCGATTGTTGGAGCGTGTTGATCCGCGGCTCATGGCGGCTCCTCGTAAACATGTAGAACAGCATCCGTGGCGATTAATCCCAGGCTCATGGTTCGCCTACCCGAAGCTTCAGTATCTCTTGTATAGCGCTAGCCCGGATTTCTCACCGATAGCCGAGAAAAAGGCCGTATCTCGTGGCATAATATGTGTTCGATCAGCATGTTATGCACAAGACGAGGACGGCCTTATGGAAACACAGTGTAATGCAG
>Ga0187892_10001726_pt1 | contig 47999 bp, 44 predicted proteins | sample MA1701073metaG_FD_139345 | JGI IMG/M metagenome (GOLD analysis project Ga0187892, IMG submission 139345) | Bio-ooze microbial communities from a basaltic lava cave in the Kipuka Kanohina Cave System on the Island of Hawaii, USA - MA170107-3 metaG ...
GGCCATCGAGGCGTTCGTGACCCACTACAACAAAACAGCCGCGCCGTTCGTTTGGAGAAAGCGCGAGGTCAGAGGCGCTCAGCTCAGAAATACAATTGTGAATTTACGCAATTAAACACTAGTAGCCACCCCCTGAGCGTCAAGCAAGCGGCGCAGTCGCACGACACGGGGCCTTCAGTGAAAGTCGCGGCTTTGTCCGCTTTGCTGGCCGAGCCGGCCCAGCAGGGGCGTCAGGTCCTTGAGGCGCCGGGCCACCAGGTGGCGCACCTCGCCGCCGCTGTCCACATCGCGCTGCCAGACCCCATGGACCGCGAGCAGGCGTGACTTGAGCAGTTCGTCGCGCTGCTGTTCGCGCAGGTCTTTCCAGACGATCACATTGACCGGGCCGGTCTCGTCTTCCAGGGTCACGAAGATCGTGCCATGGGCCGTTTGCGGCTGCTGGCGCACCGTGACGATGCCGCAAGCGCTGACGCGCCGGCCGCTGGGCAGGTCGCGCAGTTGCTGGGCGCTCAGCAGCTTCATGCGCTCCAGACGCGGGCGCAGCAGGGCCAGCGGATGGCGGCGCAGGCTCAGGCCCAGCGAGGCGTAGTCGAACACGATTTCCTCGCCCTCGGGCGCGGCGGGCAGTTCCAGTGCTTCTTCATTCACTGGCGCACCGCGCAGCAGCACGGGTGGGCGCTGCTGGCCCGCCGCCTCCCAGACCTGCTGACGGCGATGGCCCGCGAGCGAGCTCAGTGCGTCACCTGAGGCCAACGCATTGAGGTCTTTGAGATCGAGCTGGGCGCGCAAGGCCAGGTCTTCGGTACTCGCAAACGGGGCCTGGGCCCGTGCCGCGACCAGGCGCCGGGCGCCTTCTGTGCTCAGGCTGCCGACCAGGCGCAGCCCCAGGCGCACAGCCGGCGCGTCCCCCTCGCCTTCCAGCGTGCAGTCCCAGTCGCTGCGCGTCACATCGGGCGGCCGCACGTCAACCTCGTGGCGCTTCGCGTCCTGCACCAGTTGCGAGGGCGTGTAAAAACCCATGGGCTGTGAATTGAGCAGGGCCGCGAGCAAGCAGGCCGGCTCATGGCGCTTGAGCCAGCTGCTGGCATAGGCCAGCAGCGCAAAGCTGTAGGCATGGCTTTCGGGAAAACCGTACTCGCCAAAGCCGAGGATCTGCTTGAAGATGCTTTCGGCGAAGGCCTGGCTGTAGCCGTTGTTCAGCAGGCCGCCGATCAAGCGCTCCTGGAACTGGTGAACACCACCCCTGCGTTTCCAGGCCGCCATTGAGCGGCGCAGCCGGTCCGCTTCATCGGCCGTGAAGCTGGCGGCGATCATCGCGATCTGCATCACCTGCTCCTGGAAAATCGGCACGCCGAGCGTGCGCTCCAGCGCCGGCTTCAGGGCTTCTTTTTCATAGTGGATCGGCAGGCCCTGGCTGACTCTCTGCCGGCTCTTGAGATAGGGATGGACCATGCCGCCCTGGATCGGCCCGGGGCGCACGATCGCGACTTCGATCACGAGGTCGTAGAACCTGCGCGGCTTCAGGCGCGGCAGCATCGACATCTGGGCGCGGCTCTCGATCTGGAACACGCCCACGGTGTCGGCCTTGCAGATCATGTCGTAGGTTTGCGGGTCTTCTTTCGGGATGTCTTCCAGCAGGAACGCATGGCCGCGCCGCTGGCTCACCAAGTCCAGGCAGCGCCGGATCGCCGTCAACATGCCCAGGGCGAGCACATCGACCTTCATCAGCCCCATCTCTTCGAGGTCGTCCTTGTCCCACTGGATGATCGAGCGCTCGGCCATCGCGGCGTTTTCCACGGGCACCAGGCGCGTGAGCTTGCCCTGGGTCAGCACGAAGCCGCCCACATGCTGGCTCAGATGGCGCGGAAAACCGATGAGCTGCTGCGTCAGCTCCAGCCACTGCCGCAGCTGCCGCTCGGCGATCGCCTGACCCGCTTCCTGCGCCATGTCCTGCAGGCGCTGCTCCCCGAGCGCATCGTCATCGAACCAGTAATGCTCCTTGGCAAACGCATCGACCAGCGCCAGCGGCAGGCCCAGCGCCTTGCCCACATCGCGGATCGCGCTGCGCGAGCGGTAGGTGATGACCACGGCCGCAATCGCGGCGCGCTCGCGGCTGTACTTGCCGTAGATGTACTGGATGACTTCCTCCCGCCGCTCATGCTCGAAGTCCACATCGATGTCGGGCGGCTCCCTGCGCTCGCGGCTGATGAAGCGCTCGAACAGCAGGTGCGAGCGCGTCGGATCGACCGCCGTGATGCCCAGGCAGTAGCAGACCGCCGAATTGGCGGCCGAGCCCCGGCCCTGGCACAGGATGGACTGGCTGCGCGCGAAACGCACGATGTCGTTCACCGTCAGGAAATACATCTCGTATTGGCAATCGGCGATCAGGGCCAGCTCGCGCGCGAGCTGCTGCCGCACGCTGTCGGGGATGCCTTGCGGGTAGCGCTGGGCTGCGCCTTCGAAGGTGAGCTGCGCCAGCGCCTGCGTGGGCGTCAGGCCGGGTGGCACGGTCTCCAGCGGGTACCGGTACTTGATTTCCTCCAGGCTGAAATTGCAGCGCTCGGCCACCATCAGCGTGTTGGCCAGCAGCTCGGGCGGATAAATGCCGCCCAGCCGCAGGCGGGAGCGCAGGTGCCGCTCGGCATTGGGCTGCAGCGCAAAACCGCAGTCGGCGACCGGCCGGCCCAGACGAACCGCCGTGATCACATCCTGCAGCGGCTTGCGCGAGCGCACATGCATGTGAACGTCGCCGGCCGCCACCAGGGGCACGGCGGTGGCCGCGCTCACGCGCTGCAGCGTGTTGAGCCACAGCTCGTCGCCCTGGCCCAACAGCAGCTCGGCGGCGAGCCAGAGTCTTGAGGAAAACAGGCCTGCAGCCCATGTCGTCATTTCGTGAACCGCTACAAAATCCATAGCAGCCGCAGCGTCGCGGCAGGGCGCCAGCAGGATCTCGCAGTCCTGCAGCAGGGCGAAGTCGCTCGCCGCGCGGCTCACGCGGTACTCGCCTTTGAGCGCATCGCGCCTTGCCGCCGTGATGAACTCGCAGAGGTTGCCCCAGCCGTTCCCATTGCGCGCCAGCGCCACGAGCCGAAAACCGTCGAGCAGGAACTCGCTGCCCAGGATCAGCTTCAGGCCCAGCTCCCTGGCCTTGGCGTGAGCGCGCACCACGCCGGCCACCGAGCATTCGTCGGTGATCGCCAAGGCCGCATAACCGAGCTGGTGCGCGCGCATGACCAGCTCCTCGGGATGAGAAGCCCCACGCTGGAAGCTGAAGTTCGTGAGGCAATGCAGTTCCGCATAGCCGGGAAGGGACGGGAGCTCGTTGGGCATGGCGAAACGCCTCAGGCATAGAGGCCGTGCAGGAACCAGCGGCTGGTGTCCTGCGCATCCCCGCTGGCAGAGGGGTTCAGCCGCTCGCGGTAAATCCAGAGCAGGCCGGCCTGAGGGCTGTGCGCGATGAAGTAGTCGCGCACGGCCGCGTCCTCCTCAGCCCCCCACCAGCCCGCCTCGATCCGCTGCGGGCCGGCCAGCAGGCGCAGCGGGCCCTGGTACTGCGGGCGGTGGTGACGCACGACCAGCCGCAGCGGCTCGCGCAGCAGCCAGCTCGGGCACAGCGCCTCGGGCTGGAAACCATGTCGGCCTGCAGCCCCCGTCCCATGGCTTTGGCCCGCCATGGATTCAAGCGCGGGCTGCCACCGCTGCCGGCACTCGGGCCGATGGTCGGCCTGCGCCACGGCCTGCAGCACCTGCTGCGCGCCGAGCCGCGCACTCAGGCGCTCGATCAGCTGGTGCAGGCTGTCGCCCTGAAGCCGCTCGTCGGGCAGCAGGCTGGCGCTGGCCGTGACCAGGCTCGCGGTTTCAAGCGAGCGCAGGCGCAGGCTGTGCACCGGCGCGGCCAGCGTGATGCGCGCCAGCTGCTCGCTCATCAGGCGGGCCAGGTGCGCCATATCCTGGGTCGGCTCGGCCGTGCGGATCACGAGCTGCTCTTGCGTTGGCACGGCCACGCCGTTGACACGCCGCGCATCGAGCAGCCAGACCAGCTCCAGCGCCAGCACGCCGCTGTGCCGCGCCTGCAACCAGGCCCTCAACGAGTTCAGCAGCCGCTGCGCTCCGAACATCAGCGCAGGCGCCGTCTCCACCAGCGCCGGCAGCTCGCAGAGCAGATCGAACACCTCGGGCAGCGTGAGCCATGCATGGCTGTCGGGCCGCTCGCCCCAAGCCGTGTCGAGCGCTTCGAGCAAGGGCGCGCCGAAGCGCCGCGCGACACCGCCGCGCGGCAGCGCGCGCAGATCACCCCAGCTGCGGCAACCCGTGCGCGCCAGCGTGGCCAGATGCTCATGGGCGGCGCTCAGGGTGTCCAGCGGCAGGCCGGCGGGCAGGCACGCCGGTGCACGAGCGCCCTGCAGCGCCAGCCGCAGCAAGGCAATCGCTATCAAAGATGTAGCGCCTTGCGCCCATGCAGCGGGGGCCAGCGGCTGATTTTGCTCGCAAATCCGGGCCAGCAGGCAGTCCCGGCCGCCCCACAGCCGCTCGCAGGCCGAGACCTCGAGCAGCACGGCTTCATCGACCAGGGCGACGCGCGGCGTGAACTGCAGCGCCCACCAGCCCAGCGCCATGCGCTGCGCAGCCGCCTCATCCGGGATCCCGGCAGGCGCATCAGCCGAGGGGGGAAGCAATGCGATCCAGTGCATGAGTCCGCCTCAATGGAATCACGGTGGCCGCCGGCACCGGCGGCTGCAGAGCCGGCGCGGCCTCGCGGCTGCGCCGGCTGGCCGCGAGCAAGGCCGCGAGCCGCGGCGGCTGCGCCGGCAGCACCAGGGGCACTGCCGACGGCGGGCCGCGCCGCTTGAGGATTTGCACCACCATCTCGTCGGCACCGCCGAGCAGCAGGCGCAAGGGCGCGGGTGACGATTCATGCCGGGCCGTTGCGGGCCGAAAGACAAACAGCGGCTTGCCATGCTCCTGCGCCGTCATCTGCAGGCGGCGCAGTTGGCTGGCACGGGCCTGGGGCAGCCAGGAGAGCACGGCCGCCACATCGGCACAGCGCAAGGCCTGCTCGCAGGCCCAGAGCCGCGCAGCCGGCGCAGCGCTGTCAACCCACAGCAGGCGCTCGCCCGGCAAGCCCTGGGCCGTCAGGCTGGGGCCGAACGGCGCATGGGGCGCGCCCACCAGCACCACCGGCCCCCTGTGGTGCCGAACCCAGGCGGCGAGCGCGGGCAGCAGCAAACGCCAGTCATGCCGGCCAGCCTGGTCCTGCAGCAGTTCGATCAGAGCCCCCTGGGGCCAGCCGCCACCGGGCAGCTGCGCATCCAGCCCCGCATCGCCCGTGCCCAGCGTCGGCGCGAGCTCCTGGCTCAGCTGGTCGGCCCGCCAGACATGGGCGAGCTGCGGCAGCGCAGCAGCCGTGAGGGAGGCAGGAACAGGGCGGGACATGGACGGACTGCAAAATCATTTTAACTGTTGATTTATACAGTAAATCCCGGCGCCACGCCAAGCTGAAACAGATCTGCCCTATCTGCCTCAGCTGTAAAAAAATGTACGAAAACCAACACGGCCAGGGCTCTGTGCAAGGCTCGATGCGCGGCCTCGATCCCCTTCGCCCGCTCTGGCGTCCGCCTCCCAACCCTGGCGCCAGGCAGCCTTGCCATCACATCCCCAGCCGGACCGTGTCACATCTGGTCGACAGGGCTTGCACTCTGACGCTGCCTCAACGCCCCTGCGACTTGCACCGAAATCGACTGGGGTCTACAAGTACATAAGGGCCCGCACGGGCCAGGAGAGTCGACACCCCAGCCGCGTTCGCGGAAGGAGTTCGCTCATGAACTCCGCAGCAGCCACCAAAGAGTTCCCGATCGCCAACGCGCCGGCGATGCTTGCCTGGACTCTCGCCCGCCGTGGGTCTTTGATCTGTGCGAGCATCGTCCGGGCCGCGCTGCAAACCCTCGCCTCGTTCGTCATTTTTGTCCTCAGCATCGTTGCCGCCGGCATCGCCGTTGCCGCGCCGCCAGCGCCCGTGCCTCTGGCGCCGGGCAACGGCGCCAACGTCCTGGTGCCGTTCACGATCTCCTGGGCGGCGGTCGCCGACCCAAGCGGTGCGGCGATTGCCGCCTACAACTGGAAGGTGAGTCCGTCGGCGGGCATGACGCCCGTGGTCCTGATGGACTCTACGGGCGGCACCACAACGCAGGACGCCGTCAGCGGCCTTTTGCCGGGCGCCTATTTCTGGCAGGTCCAGGCGGCCAGCAGCGGGGGCCAGAGCGCCTGGTCGCCGGTGCAGAGCTTCAATGTCACCGGGGTTGGCCCCGGCACGCCGGGCACACCCGTGCTCGGGCCGACGCGCGGTTACTCGACCTTCCATCCGATGGAGAGCGTCCACTTCAGCTGGAGCGCCGTTGCCGGCGCCCCGACCTACCGCGTCGAAGTCTCGAACGATCCGAACTTCCCGTTGGGCACGGTACCCGCGGGCGTCCAGACTTTCTGGAACGACAACGCCCGCACCACCACCGACGGCTACGTACACCATCCGAGCCTGGGCGAAGGCACCTGGTTTGCGCGCGTGTTCGCAACGGACTCGGATTTCGCGGGGGGCATACGCAGCCTGCCGTCCAACACCATCCAATACACGGTTTTCTACAACAACCCCATCGGGCCGGCGCCGCAGCTGCTGTCGCCCATCAATGGCGAGACGCTGACGCTGCCGGTCACGCTCACCTGGGCGCATGTGCCCAATCCGCAGGCCATGGGCTACCTTTGGCAGGTCGCCAAGGACTCGACGTTCTCCAACATCGAGTTCTCCAACAACCAGTACACCGAACCGCTCGCGCTGTTCGAGCACCTCAGCTCGGGCCCGAAGTTCTGGCGCGTGCTGTCGCAGCATGGGCTGTCGTCGCCCACCACGAACGCCAATACCGCGTGGTCCAGCACGGGCAGGTTCACCATCAGTTCCGCGCCGCCTGCGCCCATGTCGATCGGACTGCAGGGCGCTGCCCCGCCCTATGTGGTCTACAGCGGGGCGGCCGGCCGCGCCGTCAAGGTGCAGCTCAGCGCCGTGGCACCGCCGGGCGGCTCCACGCTGACCCTGACCAGTTCCCACCCGGCCCTGCTGCCGGTGCCGGCCACGGTCACAGTGCCCGCCGGCTTCGGCGCGACAGCCTTCGAGGTCCAGATCGGGCAGGCGATCCAGCCCACGCCCGTGACGCTGAGCGCCACGCTCAATGCCGCGACCGCCACCGGCCAGATCACCGTGATGCCGCCGACGCTCAACGACGATCCCCTGCAGCCGGGGCCGATGGTCGTGACCGGCGGCGCCTCGACGACTGGACTTGTGGATCTGGAAGGCCTCGGCACGGCGCCCGCAGGGGGAGTCGTGGTGAGCCTCTCGACGAACTCTGCCATGGTCACCGTTCCCTCGGCGGTCACCATTGCCGCGGGCGCCCGCGGCGCCGGGTTCACGATCCAGACGAGCCCCGTGACGACGGCCACCACTGTCACGATCACCGCGAGCCACAGCGCCACCACGACGCAGTGGACGATCAAGCTGATGCCGTCGGCCGCGCCCACCTCGTTCGTCGTCAGCCCCACGTCGACGACCAGCGGCGCGCAAGGCACGGTAGGCATCGGGCAAAGCGCGGGCTTCGACCAAACCATGCAAGTGACGAGCAGCAACCCGGCCGTCGCCGCAGTTCCTGCGTTCGCGACGATCACTGCCGGCAATGTCGCAGGTTTCTTCAACATCGTCACCAGCCCGGTGACCGCACCGACCGCCGTGACGATCTCGGTGTCCGGCGGCGGCGTGACGCTGTCGGCGCCTTTGACGGTGCATCCCGTTTTGCCGGCGCTGACCGCCCTCACTGTCAGTCCGACCAGCGTCGTCGGCGGCGACGCGGCAACCGGCACCGTCAGGCTGGCGAGCGCTGCACCGATGGGCGGGGTCGGCGTCAACCTGGCGAGCAATCTGCCCCTCGCGGCCAGCGTGCCGGCGAGCGTCACCGTCCCCGCAGGCGCCACGACCGCCAATTTCACCGTGACCACGTTCCCGAGCGCCCTGACCACGGTACAGCTCTCCGCCGCTCTCAACAACCAGTTCCAGTTCGCGGCGATCACCGTCAACCCGCCGCCGCCAGCGACGCCGCCGACGCGACACCGGCGCAACCGGTCACCTTCGACTGGAGCGACGTGGCCAACGCGACGAGCTACGAGATCCAGGTCGACGACTCCTCGACCATCGCCGCACCCTTCAGGGCGAACCAGGTCGTCAGCGTCTCGCAGGCGACCATGGTCGGCCTGCCCGCGCAACGCTTGTGGTGGCGTGTGCGTGCACAGAATTCGGCCGGCGTGTTCGGTCCGTTCTCCTCCACACGGCGCTTCACACCGCAGGCTGCTGCGGCAGCGGCGAGCCTGTCCGCCGTGTCCGTGAACCCAACGAGCGTCGTCGGCGGCAACTCCTCGACCGGAACCGTGAGCCTGACCGCAGCGGCACCCTCGGGCGGTGCCGTGGTGACGCTGTCCAGCAGCAACCCGGCAGCGGCTGGCGTTCCCGCCAGCGTTACCGTGGCGGCGGGTGCCGCCAGCGCCGGCTTCAGCGTGACCACCACCGCCGTCGGCGCAAACACCAGCATCACGCTCACAGGGACCTACAACGGCACGAGCCGGACGAGCGCGCTCACGGTCACTCCGGTGCCCCCACCGGCCAGCCTTACCGCGCTGACGCTGAACCCCACCAGCGTAACCGGGGGCGGTACGTCGCAAGGGACGGTGGTGTTGACGAGCGCCGCGCCGTCCGGCGGAGCGGTCGTTGCACTCTCGAGCAGCAACACGGCGCTGGCCGCTGTCCCCGCCAGCGCCACCGTAGCAGCCGGAGCGACGAGCGCCAACTTCACGGTCACGACCGGCAGCGTGACGGCCTCGAGCGCGGCGACCCTCTCAGCGCTCTTCGCCGGCGTGACAAGGACGGCAGCGCTGACGGTGACACCACCCGGAGTCAATGTGGCGTTGACGGTGACCGCCACCGGGCGCAGCGGGGAGCGGATCACGTCGAGCCCTGCCGGCATCAACGTCGCGGTGGGCAGCACGCAATCGGCCAGCTTTGCCGGCAATAGCTCGATCACCCTGAGTGCGACCAACGGCCGCGACACCATCTGGTCCGGCGCGTGCTCGAGCGGCGGCAACAAGGCCAAGACCTGCACGTTCACGATCACCGGCAACGCCTCGGTGACGGGGAACGTGCAGTAAGGAGAGGACTGTGTGCACGAAGCAATCTTCCGGCAAGCACCTGATTGCCCTGGTCCTGGCGCTGCTTGCGTGGGCGTGGCTTGGACCGGGCGCCTGGGCGCAGACCGTGACGTCCTTGATTTGCAGCCCCTCGGTCATCAGCGGTGGCAGCGGTGCCTCGGCCATTTGTGCCGTCACACTGAGCACAGCAGCGCCCGCGGGGGGCACGGCGGTCGCGCTGACCAGCTCGCTGCCCGAGCTCGCGGCCCCGGTGCCGGCCATCACGGTGCCTGCCGGACAAACGGCTGCGAACTTCACGGTAGCCACCAACGCCAAGTACCGGCGCTACAGCGGCCTGGCTTTTGCCGCCACCATCACCGCCTCGGCCAACGGCACGAGCCGAAGCGCCGCGCTCTCGACCACTGCACAGGCCCGGCCGACCGACGTGGTCCGCAACCCCGATACGGATTTGAGCGGCCTCAACTGCGCCGGGGAGCCGGGCATTCTGTTCGATTGCCAGAAGGGGCCCAATTCGACATGCACGTTCAAACAGGAGTGCACGCTGGGCTGCCTCCATCGCCCCCAGGAAGGCACCAACTGGAAGGACGTGTGCGCCACCACGGGGCCGTTTCCGATCTCGCTCAGCCCGAGGACGGTGGTCGGCGGCAATTCGAGCGCCGGGACCTTGCTGCTGAGCGCCCCGGCCCCCGCGGGCAGCTTCGGCCTGGCGGCCTCCAGCAGCCTGGTCGCCGCGCCCGAAAACAGGCTGAACATGCCCATCCCCACGGGCGCGACCAGCCTGGGCTTCAAGGTCCTGACGGCGCCCGTGAACGCGATCCAGTTCGCGAACATGGACGCTCATGTCACGACACCGGAGCCCCACCCGCAGGGTGGCACCTTCTTCGCCAGCCGCCATCAGCGGACCTGGCTCGCCGTGGCCCCCGGAACGCCTCCGCCCGTGAACCTGAGCTCGCTGACTCTGGACATCCCCAGCTTGCGGGGAGGACTCTTTACCGCCGGAACAGCCTGCATCGATCAACTGAAGCCGGCGCCCGAGGTCGGCGATGTCCCCCTGGCCATTGCCAGCAGCAATCCTGCGGTGGCGACGATAGGCCTGCCGTCGTTCCCGCAAGGGGGCAACTGCTCGGTGTTTGGTGTTCAGACCGCGGCCGTCGCGGTGGACACCCTTGTGACCATCACGGCCACGCTGGGCGCGCAGAGCCTGAGCGTCCCGTTGACCGTCACGGCCACGCCGCTGGCGACCCGCGTCAACTCATTCTTCCTCGATCCACTGTCCGTGGTGGGCGGCAACTCCTCAATTGGAACCATCGTTCTCAACGGCCTCGCCCCGGCAGGCGGCGCTGTGGTCTCATTGACCGGCGCCAACCCTGCCGTGGTGATCCTGCCCGCCACCGTGACGGTTGCCGCGGGAACCGACAGGGTGAGCTTCGCAGTGTTGACCACGCCGGTAGCGGCCAGCACGAGCGTGACGCTCAGCGCGACATACGGCATTGGGCCCAGCTTCACCTCGCTGACGGTGTTGCCGGCGGGGCCGACGCTCACGCTGTCCTCGCACACCCTGAACCCGACCAGCGTCGCCAGCGGCGGCACCTCGACCGGGACGGTCACCCTGAGTGGCGCGGTACCGGCCGGCTCGGCGGGAGCGGTCGTGACGCTGTCGAGCCAGCTCTCCGCCGTCGCGAGCGTGCCCCCAAGCGCGACCGTTCCTGCGGGTGCGAGCAGCGCAAGCTATGCCGCGATCGCTGGAACTGTCAGCGCCACGTCGTCGTCAGCCATCACCGCCAATTTCGGCGGCACGTCGCTGACAGCAACGCTGACCGTGAGCCCGGCAGCCACGGGCGTGAGCCTGTCGGCCCTTGCGCTCAACCCGACGAGCGTGGTGGGCGGCGCCTCGTCGACCGGAACCGTGACCCTGAGCGCAGCCGCCCCGAGTGGCGGTGCGGTCGTGTCGCTGTCCGACAACTCGGCCGCGGCCACCGTGCCGGCCAGCGTCACGGTGGCAGCCGGCGCCACGAGCGCCAGCTTCACAGCGTCGACCGGCGCGGTCGCAGCCTCGACCGTGGTGACCGTCACCGCCACGTTCGCCGGGGTGTCGCGCACGGCCACATTGACCGTGAACCCAGCCGCCACGGGCGCGCTGCCGGCGCCCACGCTGCTGAGTCCTGCCGACGATGCGCGCTTCCAGCCGGGAGCGAGCATCAGGTTCGACTGGAGCGATGTGGCCGGCGCAGCGTTCTACACCATCGAGTTCGACGATTCGAGCACCATCGCCGCGCCGCTGGTCGCGACGCAGAGCCCGACCCTGTCGGAAACCACCATCAGCTCGCTGCCCACGCGGCGCATGTGGTGGCGGGTGCGGGCCCATAGCGCCGACGGCACCGCGGGTGCCTGGTCCGCGGTGCGAAGGTTCGAGATCAAGCAGTGAGGTGTCGGCATTCGCGCCGACCGGCATGCAAGCCGGCTCGGCGCCCTACCCGGCAAATCCGTCCGAGTCGAGAAAGCGCTGCTCCTCGGGCTCGGTCGCGCGGCCCAGCAGCGCATTGCGATGCGGAAAGCGCCCGAATCGCTCGATGATCTCGCGATGCTGGAGCGCGTATTTGAGGTGCTGCTCCCCCATCGTGCGATGCAGCTCGACCGAGCGCTGCTGATCGGCCAGGCTCTCCGAGTGCATGAAGGGAAGGTAGAAAAACGGCCTCAGCTCGGCCGGCGTTTGCACGTCGAAGCCGGCGGCCATCGCGCTGCTGGCCACTTCGCGCGCCTGGGCGTCGGTCGCATACATGCGCGCCGTGCCGCGAAACGCATTGCGCGGAAACTGGTCGAGCAGGATCACCAGGGCCAGGGCGCCCGTCCCCTCCTGCAGCCAGTGATCGAGCTGCCCCTGGGCCGCCGCCTCATGGAGCGCCAGGAAGCGGCCACGGAACCGCGCATCGAAGTCCGGGTTCTTGGCAAACCAGGCGCGCGGGCCGGCCTCGCGCCAGAAGTCGATGACGGCCTGCGCCTCGGGCGCTGTAGAAGCCAAGTGGCGGACTCAGTGCAGCTGAACGCCGGTCTTTGACTGCACGTAGTCGCGCGTCACCTCGGGAGCCAGCTCGACAATCTTCAGGCCTTGCGGCGTCACGTCGAACACGCCCAGGTCGGTAATGATGCGGTCGACCACGCCGACACCGGTCAGCGGCAGGGTGCAGTGGGGTAGGATCTTCAGGTCCTCGGTGCCGTCTTTTTTCTTCGCGACATGTTCCATCACCACGATCACGCGCGGCACGCCGGCCACCAGGTCCATCGCGCCGCCCATGCCCTTGACCATCTTGCCCGGGATCATCCAGTTGGCCAGGTCGCCCTGCTCGCTGACCTGCATGGCGCCGAGGATGCTGAGATTGATCTTGCCGCCGCGGATCATGGCGAACGACTGGTCGCTGCCGAAGATCGACGAGCCCTTGATCGTGGTCACCGTCTGCTTGCCGGCGTTGATCAGGTCCGGGTCCACCTCGGCTTCGGTCGGGAACGGGCCGATGCCCAGCATGCCGTTCTCGGACTGCAGCCACACCTCCTTGTCGGCCGGCACATAGTTGGCCACCAGGGTCGGGATGCCGATGCCGAGGTTCACATAGAAACCGTCTTGCAGTTCCTGGGCGGCACGTGCCGCCATCTGGTCTTGGGTCCAGGGCATGGTCAGGCTCCTTTTCTCTCGGTGATGGTGCGCTTCTCGATGCGTTTTTCCGGGGTCGGGTTGTGCACGATGCGGTGCACGTAGATGCCCGGCAGGTGGATGTCGTCGGGCGCCAGTTCGCCCGTGGCGACGACGCGCTCCACCTCGACGATGCAGATCCTGCCGGCGGTGGCGGCGGCCGGGTTGAAATTGCGCGCCGTGAGGTTGAAGCGCAAGTTGCCCGAGCGGTCGGCGACATCGGCCTTGACCAGCGCCACGTCAGGCACCAGAGAACGCTCCATGACATAGGTTTCGCCGTCGAACTCGCGCAGCTCCTTGCCCTCGGCCACGAGGGTGCCGACGCCGGTCTTGGTGAAGAAGGCCGGAATGCCGGCGCCGCCGGCGCGCAGCTTTTCGGCCAGCGTGCCCTGGGGTGTGAACTCGAGTTCGAGCTCGCCGGCCAGGTACTGGCGCTCGAACTCCTTGTTCTCGCCTACATAGCTGGAAATCATTTTCCTGATCTGGCGCGTTTGCAGCAGCTTGCCCAGGCCGAAGCCGTCGACGCCGGCATTGTTGGAAATCACGGTCAGGTTCTTGACGCCGGAATCGCGCAGCGCATCGATCAGCGCCTCGGGAATGCCGCACAGGCCAAAACCGCCGACGGCCAGCAGCTGGCCGTCCTTGACGACCCCCTTGAGGGCCTCGGCGGCAGAGGGATAGAGCTTGTTCACACAGGTCTCCTGGTTATGAGGATATGAACGATACTACGTAAGTTGATACGTAGAAATCCCTAAGCGATTGGGTGACAACCGATGACCGACATTGACTACCGTCTCGCGTTCGATCTGGCTCCGGTCGGCCTCGTGCTGTCGCGCAACCGTGCCATTGTGGACTGCAACCGGCATTTGTGCGAGATGTTCGGCGCATCGCGCGAACTGCTGGTGGGCCAGTCGTTCCAGATTCTGTACCCGAGCGCGGCCGAATACGAGCGCACCGGCGCGCGCATCGCGCCCATCCTCAACGCCAGGGGGCACTACGCCGACGACCGCGTGATGAAACGCGCCAATGGGGAGACCTTCTGGTGCCACGTGACCGGCCGCGCGCTCAATCGCGACGCGCCGCACGAAGCCGGCATCTGGACCTTCGAAGACCTGAGCTCGCGCCGCCCGGTCAAGGCCGAGCTGACGGCGCGCGAGCGCGAGGTCGCTGCCCACCTGATGGACGGCCTGACCTCCAAGCAAATCGGCAAGGTGCTCGCGATCAGCCACCGCACGGTCGAAATCTACCGCGCGCGGCTGATGCGCAAGTACAAGGCCTCGACCACGGCCGACCTGGTGCACAAGCTGATGGCGGGGGTCTGAGATTCCGCGCGGCCAGCATAATCGGCTGACGCAACACAACACCCGGAGACCGCCATGAGCCGCTACCCCTGCCCCGAACTCAAGGACCTACCCGAGGACATCCTGGCCAAGGTGCTCGAAGTGCAGGAAAAAGCCGGCTTCGTGCCCAATGTGTTCCTCGCCCTGGCGCGCCGCCCGGCCGAATGGCGCGCCTTCTTCGCCTACCACGATGCGCTGATGCTCAAGGAAGACTCGGGCCTGAGCAAGGGCGATCGCGAGATGATCGTCACCACCACGAGCGCCGCCAACAACTGCCTGTACTGCGTCGTGGCGCACGGCGCGATCCTGCGCATCTACGAGAAAAAGCCGCTGGTGGCCGACCAGGTCGCGGTGAACTACCGCAAGGCCGACATCACGCCGCGCCAGCGTGCCATGCTCGACTTCGCGATGAAGGTCTGCCTGCAATCTCATGAGATCGAGGAATCCGACTTCACGGCCCTGCACGCCCACGGCTTTTCCGACGAGGACATCTGGGACATCGCCGCGATCACCGCCTTCTTCGGCCTGAGCAACCGCATGGCGTCGTTCAGCAGCATGATGCCCAACCCGGAGTTCTACCTGATGGGCCGCGTGCCCAAGCAGAAGTAGAAGTCAAAGTGGATCGTCATCCCCGCGAAGGCGGGATCCAGTGGCGCCCCAATGGCTTGAGCTGCTACTCGATAGCGCCGGTTGCTGGATTCCCGCCTTCGCGGGAATGACGGAAAGGACACTCGGTTTCCGCCTTTGCGGGAATGGCCGGGAACGCACTGGATTGCCGCCTTCGCAGCAATGACGAAGAGGCCGGCGGGACAGCGTCACACCAGAAACCGCCGCATCCAGTCCGGCAGCGTCTTGGACTTCTGCTTGGGAAAATCGACCCAGATCGTGGTCGCGCCGCCAGCGGCGTAGATCACGCCCGGATCATCGGGCCGCTCGATCGTGACCCAGGTCTCGAACGTGGCGCGCGCGGGGTCGCTGACATACATCTTCACCAGCAATTCGCCCGGGTATTCGAGCTGCTTGTAGAAGTTGCAAAACGCATTGACGATCACCGGCCCCTCGCCCTGCGGGTCGGGCTGGCAGCCGATCGAGCGCATCCAGTCGATGCGCACCGTCTCGAGGTAGCTGAAATACACGGCGTTGTTGACATGGCCCATCGCATCCATGTCGCCCCAGCGAATCGGCATGCGCATTTCGTGAACCAGTTTCTTGCGTTCGGGAAGTTCAATCTTCATTGATGGGCCTTGATCGAGGCGAGGATGCCCAAGGTCAGCAGCAGACCGGCTGGCACGCGCGCGGGCGCTCCGGCCGCCATGCCGCCCGGCATGTCGTGCGCGGCCTCAGGCCGCAAAACCGTCATCGGCCGCGATCACCGCGCCATTGACGAAATGGCTTTGGCCACTGGCCAGCATCACGAGCACCGCATCCAGGTCCTGCGGCTGGCCGACGCGCTTGCGCGGCAGCATCTGGATCAGCTTCTGCCCCTGCTCGGTCTGCCAGTGATGGCTGTTGATTTCAGTGTTGATGTAGCCGGGGCAGATGGCATTGACATTGATGCCGTACTTGCCCCACTCCAGCGCCATCGCCTTGGTCATCTGCACCACGGCCGCCTTGCTCATGCAGTACACGCCGATCTGCGGCAGCACGCGCAGGCCGGCCATCGAGGCGATGTTGATGATGCGCCCGCCGGTGTAGGTGCCCGGCGCCGCGCCCTGGGCCCGCGCCAGCATGCGCTTGCCCACCTCCTGGGCCACGAAGAAGGCGCCCTTGACATTGGTGTCGAAGACGAAGTCGTAGTCTTCCTCGGCCACGTCCTGCAGCCGCTGCGTGGTGCTCACGCCCGAGTTGTTGACCAGGATGTCGATCGAGCCGACCTCGGTTTCGGCATGGGCCACGGCGGCCTTGACGCTGGCGCGGTCGGTCACGTCGAGCTCCATCACATGGGCGTCGCCGCCCTCGCCTTCGATGCGCGCCCGCAGGTCCTTGAGTTTTTCCACCCGGCGGCTGGCCAGCACCACGGCGGCGCCGGCGCGCGACAGGGTCCTGGCAAACTGTGCGCCCAGCCCCCCGGAGGCACCGGTAACAAAGGCGACACGGCCTGAAAGATCAATGCTGTAAGCCATTGGAGAGCCTCCACAAAAAAGGAACGACCGTTCGATTGCGACGCTGCAAGCCCATTGCTGCGACTAGAATAATTCCGCCGCCCGTCATGCCCGTGCATGACAGACAACCCATTATCAGACGAGACGCCCCATGACGAATGAAGAAATCCTGACCCAGTTCGGCCCCCGCGAAGCCATGGAATACGACGTGGTCGTCGTCGGCGGCGGCCCCGGAGGCCTGGCCACCGCGATTCGCCTGAAGCAGCTCGCCGCGGAAAAGGGACAGGATGTGTCGGTCGTGGTGCTCGAAAAAGGCTCGGAGCCCGGCGCCCACATCCTCTCGGGCGCCATCATGGACCCGCGCGCGATGAGCGAGCTGTTTCCCCACTGGAAAGACATGGGCGCACCGCTGAACCAACCGGTGACCGAGGATGTCTTCCTGTTCATGGGCGAGCACAGCGCCACCCGCACGCCCAACTTCCTGCTGCCCGAATGCTTTGACAACCACGGCAACTACATCGTGAGCCTGGGCAATGTCACCCGCTGGATGGCCCAGCAGGCCGAGAGCCTGGGCGTGGAAATCTTCCCCGGCTTCGCGGCTGCCGAAGTGCTCTACAACGACGACGGCAGCGTCAAGGGCGTGGCCACCGGCAACCTCGGCATCGGCAAGGACGGCGAGCCGACCGAGAACTTTCAGCTCGGCATGGAGCTGCATGCCAAGTACACGGTCTTTGCTGAAGGCGCGCGCGGCCATCTGGGCAAGCAGCTGATCGCGAACTTCAAGCTCGACGCCGGCAAGGATCCGCAAGCCTACGGCATCGGCATCAAGGAACTCTGGGAAATCGACCCGGCGCGCCATACCCCCGGCCTGGCCCTGCACAGCGCCGGCTGGCCGCTGGACAGCGCCACCTATGGCGGCTCCTTCCTCTACCACATGGAAGACAACAAGGTGGTGGTCGGTTTCGTCGTGGGCCTGGATTACCAGAACCCGTACCTGAGCCCGTTCGATGAGTTCCAGCGCTTCAAGACCCATCCGAACATCCGCTGGTACTTCGAAGGCACGGACGACATGAAGCCCGCCAAGCGCCTGGCCTACGGTGCGCGCGCGATCACGGCCGGCGGCCTGCTGTCCCTGCCCAAGACCGTGTTCCCCGGCGGCGCGCTGGTCGGCGACGACGCTGGCTACCTCAACGCCAGCCGCATCAAGGGCAGCCATGCCGCGATCAAGACCGGCATGCTGGCCGCCGAGGCCGCTTACGACGCAATCACGGCTGGGCGCCAGCACGACGAATTGAGCGCCTACCCCGAGGCCTTCGAGGCCAGCTGGCTCTACAAGGAACTCCACAAGGCGCGCAACTTCAAGCAGTGGTTCAAGAAGGGCCGCGCTGTCGGCACACTGATGACAGGCATCGAGCAGTACCTGCTCAGGGGCAATATTCCCTGGACCCTGCACCGCGACCAGCCCGACCATGTCTACCTCAAGCCGGCGGCCGAATGCGAGCCCATCGTCTACCCCAAGCCCGATGGCAAGCTGACCTTCGACCGCCTCTCCAGCGTGTTCATCAGCAACACCAACCACGAGGAAAACCAGCCGGCCCACCTGACGCTCAAGGATGCCTCGGTGCCCGTGGCGACCAATCTCGCGAAGTTCGCCGGACCCGAGGCGCGCTACTGCCCGGCCGGTGTCTACGAGTTCGTGAAGAACGAGGACAACAGCGACCGCCTGCAGATCAACGCCCAGAACTGCGTGCACTGCAAGACCTGCGACATCAAGGACCCGACGCAAAACATCATCTGGATCACGCCCGAGGGCGGCGGCGGACCCAACTACTCGGGCATGTAGGCCCCTGGGCGGGCCCGGACCGCGGCCCGCCCCCTCAGCGCAAACAAGCGCCAGCGCTGGCGCCGCGCGATGGCGGCCACCGGGGCCCCACCCTGCGTCGGCACGAAGAAGTACGTAAACTATGTGTGCATACAACTTCTTCAACCGACAGGTTCCCCAACGCCATGAACATCGTCATCACCGGCGGCGCCGGATTCCTCGGCGTGCGCCTGGCACGCAGCCTTCTCATACTGGGCCAGCTCTCGCTGGCCGGCACTGCACCGCGCACCATCACGCGGCTCACGCTGGTCGACCGCGCCGCGCCACCGGCGGACCTGCTGGCCGACGCCCGCGTGAAAGCCGTGATCGGCGACCTCCATGATTTGCTGCAGGCCACTCAGGATGGCGTGCCCGCCGTTCCGACCGATGCCGACGTCGTGTTCCACCTGGCCGCGGCCGTCAGCGGCGAATGCGAGGCCGACTTCGACCTGGGCATGCGCAGCAACCTCGATGCCACGCGCGCCTTGCTGGAGGCCTGCCGCGCGCTGCACCATCCGCCCACCGTGTTGTTCGCGAGCTCGCTGGCCGTGTTCGGCAACTCGCCCGAGCAGCCCCTGCCTGCGGTGATCACGGACACCACGCTGCCGACCCCGCAAAACAGCTACGGCATCCAGAAGTTCATCGGCGAGCAGCTGGTGGCCGACTATGGGCGCAAGGGCTTCATCCGCGGGCGCAACGTGCGCCTGATGACGGTCAGCGTGCGCCCGGGCCGGCCCAATGCCGCGGCCTCGAGCTTTCTGAGCGGCATGATCCGCGAGCCGCTGGCCGGCGTCCGCGCCACCTGCCCCGTGCCACCGGACACGCCGGTGGCACTGTCGTCCCCCGGACGCACGATCGAGGGCCTGATCCGTGCCGTCGTCGCCAGCGACAGCGAATGGGGCGCCCGCACCGCGATCAACCTGCCGGCGCTCACGACGACGGCCGGCGAAATGGCGGCCGCCCTGGAGCGCGTGGCCGGCAAGGCCGCCACGGACCTGATCGACTGGACGCTGAACCCGGCGATCGCCAACATCGTGACCAACTGGCCGGCGCGCATCGACGCCGCGCGCGCCCGCGGCCTGGGCCTGCTGCCCGACGCCGACTTCGAAACCATCATTCGCGACTACATCCGCGAAAACCCGAATGCCGTCGCGCTGCCGGTCCAGCCATAATTCAAAGTTGTATGACAACTTTTGTCGTGGGCTCAGCGACAGCGGGCCCACGTTGTTTCGTTCCAACCCAGGAGACAGCATGAAATTTTCCAAACTGGCCATCGGCATGAGCCTCGCCCTGGGCCTGCTGGCCACGGCCGGCGCCCAGACCACGATGAAGATCAGCATTTCGGTGGCGCAGAACTCGCATCAGGGCGTGGCGATCGACACCTTTGCCAAGGAGGTCGAAAAGCGCACCGCGGGACGCTACAAGATCCAGACCTTCTATTCCGGCTCGCTCGGCGGCGAGCGCGAGTCGATCGAAGCCGTGCAGCTGGGCACCCAGGAACTGGCCTTCTCCTCCACCGGCCCGGTGCCCAACTTCGTGCCCGAGGCCCGCATCCTGGACATCCCCTTCCTGTTTCGCGACAAGGCCCATGCCCGCGCCGTGCTCGACGGCCCCATCGGCCAGGACATGCTGGCCAAGTTCGACGCCAAGGGCTTCAAGGCCCTGGCCTGGGCCGAAAACGGCTTTCGCCACATGACCAACAGCAAGCGCGCGGTCAACGCGCCCGACGACCTCAAGGGCCTGAAGATGCGCACCATGGAAAACCCGGTGCATGTCGCGGCCTACAAAGGCTTTGGCATCATCACCACGCCCATGGCCTTCCCGGAAGTCTTCACCGCGCTGCAGCAGGGCACGGTCGACGGCCAGGAGAACCCGCTGTCGGTGATCATGTCGGCCAAGTTCGACCAGGTGCAAAAACACCTGTCGCTGACCGGCCACGTGTACTCGCCCGCGATCTTCCTGATGAACAAGGCCGCTTTCGACAAGCTCAGCGCCGCTGACAAACAGGCCTTCCTGGACGCCGCCAAGGAAGGCGCCAAGGCCAACCGCGCCCGCGTGGACGAGGACGACGCCAAGGGCGTGGCAGAGCTGCGCAGCAAGGGCATGAGCGTGGTCGAGAACGTGGACAAGGCCAAGTTCGTCGCCGCCCTCGGCCCGGTCAATGCCGAGTTCGAGAAGCAGTTCGGCAAGGCCAACATCGACAAGATCCGCAGCTTCAAGTAGTTGCTATACATTTTGTAGCGCATCACGCCCGAAGTCCCTGGACTCCCGGGCGTTTTTCTTCCCCACACGGTTGCTTCAGGCAAGTCCCGCGATGAAAGACAGCTTCCTCAAATTCGAACGTTGGACCACGGCGTTTTCCATGGCCGCGGCCTGCGCCATGCTGGCCCTGGCCGCCAGCCTCGGCCTGTTCCAGATTCTCACCCGCTTCGTCCTCGAAACGCCCGCCGAGTGGACCGAGGTGCTGATCCGCTTCAGCCTGATCTGGATGGTGTTCCTCGGCATTCCCGCGGCCTTCCGCCAGGGCGCGATGGTCAGCGTCGACGTGCTCTACCGCTGGAGCCCGCGCCACGTCCGGCGCCTGCTGGACTGGGTGGTCTGCGCCGCCGCGCTGCTGCTGATCGCCGTCATCGTCTGGTGGGGCTGGGACTATTCCAACCGCGGCAAGGTGCAGACCGTGATCGGCCTGGAAGACGTGTCGATGTTCTGGGCCTACCTCGCGATGCCGGTGGGCGGCCTGTTCTGCGTGGTCGGCATCATCGGCAACCTGATCGACCCCCGCCGCCTCGAGCTGGAGACCGCGCAATGACCACCGTGATGCTGTCCACCATGGTGCTGTGCTTTGCACTCACCATTTCCGTCGCCGTCTCCATCGGCCTGGCCGCAGTGCTGGGCATCCAGGCCTCCAACGCCAACATGCTGATCTCGGTCAAGGAGATGTTCTCCTCGATCAACAAGTTCCCGCTGGCGGCCATCCCCTTCTTCATCCTGGCCGGCAACCTCATGGAAACCGGCGGCATTTCGCGCCGCCTGGTCGAGTTCGCCAAAAGCATCGTGGGCGGCATCCAGGGCGGCCTGCCGATGACCTGCGTGCTGACCTGCATGATTTTCGCAGCGGTCTCGGGCTCGTCGGTCGCCACCACCTTTGCGATCGGCGCGATCCTGATTCCGGCGCTGATCAAGCACGGCTATCCGACCAGTTATGCCGCCGCGCTGCAGGCCACCAGCGCCGAGCTCGGCGTCATCATCCCACCCTCGATTCCGATGATTCTGTACGGCGTGAGCGCCGAGGTCTCGATCGGCGAGCTGTTCATCGCCGGCTTCGGCCCCGGCATCCTGATCGGCCTGGCGCTGATGCTGTTTGTCTACATCTACTGCAAGTTCAAGGGCTGGGGCAAGAACGACGGCGACGGGCGGCTCGGCTTCGGCCAGGCCACGCTGCAGGCCGGCTGGGCCCTGCTGATGCCCGTCATCATCCTCGGCGGCATCTACGGCGGCGTCTTCACGCCCACCGAAGCCTCGGCCGTGGCCGTGTTCTACGCGCTGGTCGTGGGCGTGCTGATCTACCGCGAGATCAAGCTGCCCGACCTCCACCAGATCCTGCGCAAGTCGGTGCTGTCGAGCGCCGTCATCATGTTCATCATTGCCAATGCCGGGCTGTTCGCCTTCCTGATCACCCGCGCCGGCGTGCCCGAGGCGATCGGCCGCTGGCTCGAAGCCGTGCTGCAGTCGCCGGTGCTGTTCCTGCTGGGCGTGAACGCGGCGCTGTTCGTGATCGGCATGTTCATCGAGACCAGCGCCGCCATCATCGTGCTGGCGCCTATCCTGGCGCCGGTGGCCCAGCACTTCGGCATCGATCCGGTGCATTTCGGCCTGATCATGGTGGTCAACCTCGCCCTGGGCATGATCACCCCGCCGTTCGGCGTGAACCTGTTTGCCGCCTGCACGGTGGCGCGCATTTCGCTGGACCGCATCGTCCATCACCTGGTCGCATTCGTGCTGGTCGTGCTGGCCTGCCTGATGGTGATCACCTATTGGCCCGGCCTGTCGCTGGGCTTGCGCGATCTGGTCTATACGAAGTAGGTAGAATCCGCCATGTCAGGAGAGAGCTTTCCCGGGTCCACATCAGGGGAAGCCGCCGAAGGCGCAGGATCGATCTGAACGCTCAGGCAAAAGGACTGACAGACGTCTGCCAAGACGTTTCCCCACTGGAGAGAGGCTGTCGCAGGCGTGAGTCCTGACGCAGCCCACCGAAGGAGCAAACCGCAGTCGGCCTGCACGCAGGACGGCCCGGCGAATCTCTCAGGTAAAGCGGACAGCGGGGGCAGCCCATGGCCCAGGCCATGGATGGTGCATTGCCCCCGGAGAACCCCATGTCCGCCACCACTGAATCCCTACTCCAAACCCCGGTGCATGAGCTGCATGTGGCGCTGGGCGCCCGCATGGTGCCGTTTGCCGGCTACGCCATGCCGGTGCAATATCCGGCCGGCCTGATGGCCGAGCACCACCACACGCGCAATGCCGCCGGGCTGTTCGACGTCTCGCACATGGGCCAGCTGCGCCTGGTCGGGCCCGATGCCGCCGCGGCGTTCGAGACGCTGATGCCGGTGGACGTGATCGACCTGCCCGTGGGCAAGCAGCGCTACGGGCTGCTGCTCAACGACGAGGGCGGCATCATCGACGACCTGATGTTTTTCAACCGGGGCCATGACCTGTTCGTGATCGTCAACGGCGCCTGCAAGGCCGGCGACATTGCTCACATTCAGCAGCGCCTCGGTTCGCGCTGCGAGGTGATCCCCATGCCGGAGCAGGCGCTGCTGGCGCTGCAGGGCCCGCAGGCCGTGGCCGCCTTGTCGCGGCTCGTGCCCGGCGTCGAGAAACTGGTGTTCATGACCGGCGGCAGCTTTACCTGGAACGGCGGAGAACTCTTCATCACGCGCAGCGGCTACACCGGCGAAGACGGCTTCGAAATCTCGGTCCAAGCCTCGCAGGCCGAAGCCCTGGCCCGCAGCCTGCTAGCGCAGCCCGAGGTAAAACCCATAGGGCTGGGCGCGCGCAACTCGCTGCGGCTCGAAGCCGGCCTGTGCCTGTACGGCAATGACATCGACACGACCACCACGCCTGTGGAGGCCGCGCTCAACTGGGCGATGCAGAAGGTCCGGCGCAGCGGCGGCGCCCGCGCCGGCGGCTTCCCCGGCGCCGACAAGATCCTCGCGCAGCTCGACGGCACACAGCCGCCAGCGCGCAAACGTGTCGGCCTGGTCGCGCTGGAGCGCGTGCCGGTGCGCGAGCACGTCGAGTTGCAGAATGCGGCCGGCCAACGCGTGGGCGTTGTCACCAGCGGGCTGCTCGGCCCCACGATAGCCCGGCCCGTGGCCATGGGCTATGTGAGCGCCGAATGCGCGTCGATTGGGACCCATGTCTCGGCAATAGTCCGCGGCAAGCCCGTTCCCATGGAAGTCTCGGCCATGCCCTTTGTCCCGAATCGCTACTTCCGCGGCTAATTGGAATCTGACCCCATTTTTTGGAGAAAAACCATGATCAAGTACACCGAAGACCACGAATGGCTCAAAGTGGACGGCGACAACGCCGTCGTCGGCATCACCCACCATGCGCAGGACGCGCTGGGTGACGTAGTGTTTGTGGACCTGCCCGAAGTCGGCAAGAGCTATGCGCAAAAGGACTCGGCCGGCGTCGTCGAATCGGTCAAGGCCGCCGCTGACGTCTACATGCCGGTGGCAGGCGTTGTGACCGAGGTCAACGAGGCACTGCGCGCCGACCCGTCGCTGGCCAACAGCGACCCGCTGGGCGCGGGCTGGTTCTTCAAGATCAAGCTGTCCGACGCCTCGCAGCTCGACGCCCTGATGGACGAGACCAGCTACACCAGCTTCTCCGCCAACGCCTGATTTCCGGAATTCCCATGCTGATGCAAACGCCCAAGCCGCTCAACGAGCTTGAAAACCCCGCCGAGTTCATCGCGCGCCACATCGGCGTCGATGAGGCCGACGAAGCCCATATGCTGTCCGTGATCGGAGAGACCTCGCGCCGCGCGCTGATCGACAGCATCGTGCCGCGCGCCATCGCGCGCAGGAACCCGATGCGGCTGCCCCACCCCGCCACGGAAAGCGCGGCGCTGGCCGAGCTCAGGCGAATAGCATCGAAAAACCGCGCGTTCAAGAGCTTCATCGGCCAGGGCTATTACGGCACGCACACGCCGGGCGTGATCCTGCGCAACGTGCTGGAAAACCCCGCCTGGTACACCGCTTACACGCCCTACCAGGCCGAGATTTCACAGGGCCGCATGGAGGCCCTGGTCAACTTCCAGACCATGGTCTGCGACCTGACGGCCATGCCGATCGCCAATGCCTCGATGCTCGACGAGGCCACGGCCGCGGCCGAGGCGATGACGCTGGCCAGGCGCAGCGTCAAGTCCAAAAGCCACAACTTCATCGTGGCCGGCGACTGCCATCCGCAGACCATCGAGGTGATCCAGACCCGGGCCAAGCCGCTGGGTATCGAGGTGCTGGTGGGCTATGCCCCCGAGCTGATGAAGCAGCATGACTATTTCGGCGTGCTGGCCCAGTACCCGTCCACCGTCGGCATGATCCACGACATGCGGTCCCATGTGGAGCAGGCCCATGCGAAGCAGGCCGCGTTCTGCGTGGCGGCCGACCTGCTGGCGCTGACGCTGCTCTCGCCCCCCGGCGAATGGGGTGCCGACATCGTGCTGGGCACGACCCAGCGCTTCGGCATGCCCATGGGCAACGGCGGCCCGCATGCGGCGTATCTGGCCTGCCGCGATGAGTTCAAGCGCTCGCTGCCGGGCCGGCTGGTCGGCGTGAGCGTCGACGCGCACGGCAACCCGGCCTACCGGCTGGCGTTGCAAACCCGCGAGCAGCATATCCGCCGCGAAAAAGCCACCTCCAACATCTGCACGGCCCAGGTGCTGCCGGCCGTGGTCGCCAGCATGTACGCGGTCTACCATGGCCCGCAGGGCCTGAAACGCATCGCGCTGCGCGTCGCGACCCTCACCGCGATCCTGGCCCGCGGCCTGCAGACCATGGGCTATGAGCTGACCGGCGCCAGCGCCTTCGACACGGTCACGGTCAAGACCCTGGACGCTACCAATTTGATAGCAGATCGCGCCCGTTCCGCGGGGGCCAACCTGCGGTTTGCCTTTGACAATGCGCTGGGGATCTCGCTGGACGAGACGACCACGCGCGAGGACATCGGCCTGCTCTGGTCCTTCTTCTCCAAGCCCGGCCAGGCCCTGCCCGAGGTCGGTGACTTTGAACAGGGCATCGAGCCGCTGATCCCGGCCGAGCTGCGCCGCAGCAGCGCCTTTCTCACGCACCCGGTGTTCAACACGCACCACTCCGAAACCGGCATGCTGCGCTACCTGCGCGCCTTGGCCGACAAGGACCTCGCGCTGGACCGCAGCATGATTCCGCTGGGCAGCTGCACGATGAAGCTCAATGCGACCAGCGAGATGATTCCGATCACCTGGCCCGAGTTCGCCGACATCCATCCGTTTGCCCCGCACGACCAGCGGCTGGGCTATGCCGAGCTCGACGAACAGCTGCGCAACTGGCTGTGCCAGGCCACGGGCTACGCCGGCATCAGCCTGCAGCCCAATGCCGGTTCGCAGGGCGAGTACGCGGGCCTGCTGGTCATCAAGGCCTGGCACGAAGCGCGTGGCCAGGGCCACCGCAACATCTGCCTGATCCCCTCCTCGGCCCATGGCACCAACCCGGCCAGCGCCCACATGGTGGGCATGCAGGTGGTGGTGACGGCCTGCGACGCGCAGGGCAATGTGGACATGGACGACCTCAAGGCCAAGTGCGAGCAGCACAGTGCGCACCTGGCGGCCGTGATGATCACCTACCCCAGCACGCACGGTGTGTTCGAGACCCGCGTCAAGGAGCTGTGCGAACTGGTGCACGCCCATGGCGGCCGCGTCTATGTGGACGGCGCGAACATGAATGCCCTGGTCGGCGTGGCCGCGCCCGGCGATTTCGGCGGCGACGTGAGCCACCTGAACCTGCACAAGACCTTCTGCATTCCGCATGGCGGCGGCGGCCCCGGCGTCGGCCCGGTCTGCGTGGTCGAAGACCTCGTGCCCTACCTGCCCGGCCATGCGACGGCGGGCCTGCCGGCGCATGGCAGGACCGCGGACGGCCAGCAGACCACGCGCGTCGGCGCGGTGTCGGCCGCCCCGCTGGGCAATGCCTCCGTGCTGCCAATCAGCTGGATGTACTGCCGCATGATGGGCGCCGAAGGCCTGCAGGCCGCGACCGAAGTCGCGATCCTCAGCGCCAACTACATCAGCGCCCGCCTCAAGGACCATTACCCGACGCTGTATGCGAGCGCCAACGGCCATGTGGCGCATGAATGCATCCTGGACCTGCGCCCGCTGAAAGACACCAGCGGCGTGACCGCCGAAGACGTGGCCAAGCGCCTGATCGACTACGGCTTCCACGCCCCCACGCTGAGCTTTCCCGTGGCAGGTACCTTGATGGTGGAGCCGACCGAGAGCGAAACGCTGGACGAGATCGAGCGCTTCATCGCCGCGATGATCGCGATTCGCGAGGAAATCCGCCGCATCGAGCAAGGTGTCTGGCCGCAGGACGACAACCCGCTGAAGGCAGCGCCGCACACGGCCGTGAGCCTGCTCAAGGGCGAGTGGAACCACGCCTACTCGCGCGATGTCGGCGCCGCCGTGCTGTCCGAGACCCGGCACTCCAAATACTGGCCGCCCGTGGGCCGGGTGGACAACGTCTGGGGCGACCGCAACCTGTTCTGCAGCTGCGTGCCGGCCAGCGACTACGCCTGAGTTGCGGCGGCGAACCGGCCATGGCATCCTTCCCTCCGGTCAGGTCGGTCGAGCGTGCCATCGAACTGCTGCAGTGCCTGAACCGCCAGCCGATCTCGACCCTGGACCTGCTGCACAAGCAGACCGGCCTGCCCAAGCCCTCGCTGGTGCGCCTGCTGCAGACCCTGGTCGCCAAGGGCCTGGTGAATCACGCTCCGCAGCATGGGGCCTATTACCTGACCTCCGCCGTGCATACGCTGTCGTGCGGCTATCACAGCGAACCCCGCATCATCGAGGCCGCGGCGCCGGTGGCCGATGCCCTCACCGCCAAATTCAAGTGGCCAGCGGCAGTCGCTGTTTTTGACACCGATGCCGTGGTCGTGCGTTACAGCACGATTGCCCAATCCCCGTTATCGCTGCTGCACTCCAGCATCAACATGCGACTTTCCCTGGTCAGCCGGGCTTTGGGGCGGGCCTACCTGGCTTTTTGTCCACCGGATGAGCAACAAGTCATTCTGAAACTCTTGGCACATTCGCATGAGGCTGACGACCAGATCGTTCATGACTTGCCTGCCGTGATGGCGATGCTGGCAGAAACGCGCCGAAGCGGTTACGCGCTGCGCAGCCCGGCGGTAAGCACCGCCTCCAACACATTGGCGCTGCCTATTTTTGAGGATGGCCACGTGGTGGCATCGCTAGGCCTGACCTGGTTTTCCTCTGCCTTGTCGACCGAGCAAGCGATTGCTCGCCTGTACCCACACCTGCTGGTAGCCACCCAGAAAATCACAACCCGGCTGGGAACACTGAGAGAGCCCTTCAACGCCAGCCAGGCCAAGTTCAAACAGTCGCCAACAAAGCGTCCGAAAAAGACCGCCGCGCGGCCCAAAACCGCACCCAAAGGGCACAGCATTGAACGCTCATAGCGGCCAGTCCAGTGCTTGGGAGATGGCGCTGCCTCCGGCAAAAAACAGCATGCTCTCAAGTTGTTTTATTCCGCGACGAACCCGGATGCCTTAATGGGTGCCTCCCAACGCTTGTAGTGCATCGCCTGAGTAGCTGCCAGCACATCGGGCCCGGCGTAGCTTGCGGTCAGACCGTAGTTCTGGATTTTTTCCTGCACGTCCGCAGTGCGAAGCGCATCGGCCAGAGCACGGTCTAGGCGCGCGATCGTGTCCTTCGGCAAGCCCGCAGGGCCATAGATGCCAAAGAAATTCTCGACCGAAACATTGATTCCAGACTCTTTCAGTGTGGGGACGTCTGGCAGTACGACCGAACGCACCCCCCCGGTCACGGCAATAATGCGCACCTTGCCCGCTCGGTGCAGTTCAAGGGTTTCCGAGGCGCTGTCAATCATCAGCGGCACCTGACCACTCACCAGGTCTTGCGCTGCGGGCGCGCCACCGCGGTAGGCCACATGAATCATGGGAATACCAAGGGCCTGCCCGATCAGCAGCCCCGCAAAATGGGGCACCGAGCCAGCTCCCGAGGTGGCGTAAGTTGCTTTCTGCGGATTGGCCTTCATCCAGGCGAACAGCGCTTTCACATCACCCTGCGGCGCACCCGGGCCGACCGTGAGGGCGAAGTCCAGCGTGGTCGCGCGGGCGATGGGGGTAAAGTCCTTGACTGGGTCGTAGCCGAGGTTGTTGTACAGCCACGGCAGAATCGCCAGGGCACCGCCAGGGGACAAAACCACCGTATTGCCGTCGGGCGCGGCACGCTTGACCTCGCCCAATGCGATGCGTCCGGCCGCGCCGGGTTTGTTCTCGACGATCACATTCTGGTTCAGCGAAACCCGCAGCTTGTCGGCCAGCAAGCGGGCCACCTTGTCCAGCGAGCCCCCCGGCGGAAAGCCAACCAGAATCCGCATGGGCGGCTTGTCTTGGGCGAACACCGGCAGCCCCGTGAGGGCGCTGCTGGCCAGTGCGGCCAAGGCAGAAAATTGACGACGTTTCATGGTGATGTCTCCTTGTAGTAATTGATGAATTTCTGGAAAGCGCAAGCGGCAACCGGGCGCGCGATTCCAGCGCCCCGCGTCAAGCCGCGAGACGTATTGATGGGTCTTGTGCCTCGCGCAACACGCGCGCCAGCGTCGCAATGCCCTGGTCGATCTGCTCGCCCGGAACCGTCACGAACGACAGCCGCATCACGTTGCGCCGGGAGTTGTCCACAAAGAAGGCCCCGCCTGGCACATAGGCCACGCCCTGTTCAACGGCTTGCGGCAGCATGGCCAGTGCGTCAATCCCCGGTGGCAGCTCGACCCAGAAAAACATGCCGCCGCCCGGAACGGTCCAACGGCAATCGGCAGGCATGTGCCGCTGCAGCGCCGCCAGCATGGCGTCACGCTGCGCCTTGTACAGCGAGCGGATGGTCGGAACATGTTGGTCCAGAAAACCATTGCGGATGACCTCATACACCAGGCGCTGGTTGAAAATCGGTGTGTGCAGATCAGCGGCCTGCTTGGCCTGAATCAGCTTGGGCATGATCGAGGCCGGTGCCACCACATAACCCAGCCGCAAGCCGGGTGCCAGTATCTTGGAGAAAGAACCCAGATACACCGTCCCATCTTGCCAGCGCGACGCCAGAGGACGCGGTGGCGGTGCGTCAAACCATAAATCTCCGTAGGGGTTGTCTTCGACCAGCGGCAAATTGAGCTGTTGCGCCCGGGCCGCCAGGTCATCACGGCGCGTATCACTGATGGAGCGGCCGCCCGGGTTCTGGAAATTGGGCACCAGGTACAGGAAGCGGGCATGGCGCGCGGCCTCCAGTTCGGCCACCAGCGGCCCGTCATCGTCGCCCGCCACACTCAGGTACGTGGGCTCGTAGGGATTGAAGGCCTGCAGGGCCCCCACATAGGTGGGTGCCTCCACCGCGACCTGACTGCCCGGATCAACCAGCACCTTGCCCACCAGATCGAGACCTTGCTGCGACCCCGTGGTGATCAGCACTTTCGACGCGTCCACCTGAATGCCCTGTGTCCCGAGGTCGGCGGCCACCCAATCGCGCAGCGGGCCAAAGCCTTCGGTCGCTGCGTACTGAAGCGCCTGTTGCGGCGCATCTCTCAGCACACGCTCGGTCGCCTCTCGCATAGCCTGCACAGGAAACGACTTGGGGGACGGCAAGCCGCCCGCCAGCGAGATGACACCCGGACGGTCGGCCAAGTTCAATATTTCACGAATGATGGATGGCTTGATGCGCGCGGCGCGTTGCGCGAAATGAAAAGGTGTACTTGTGTTCATACTCACTCTGTTGGGATTTGCCGGACTCACGAAAGAATTCTTTCACCCACCCGCCGGCGAGGCAATCTAAATCTCCAAGCTTTTCGCTCAGCGAAAAGTCCGGAGATTTGAGTTGCGCCATCACGGAGCGCACGAAAAAATTCAATTTCCATTACAGGAAACATGAATGAAAACCACAGACTCCGACACAACACCGGCAAGCACTTCCGACACCGGCCCGCAACGAATTGGCATTGTGGGCAGCGGCGCCATTGGCGGACACTTTGCCGCACGGCTGGCCCGCGCGGACCATGTCGTCAGCATGCTTGCCCGCGGCCGCACGCTGGAGGCGATTCGCCAGCACGGACTGCGTTACGCAACAACCGGTGAGGAATACAGCGTGGCGGTACAGGCCAGCGAAACGGCTGAAGAGCTAGGCCCACAGGACCTGATCGTGATTGCGCTCAAGGGGCAGGCATTGCCCGAAGTGGCCCCCTTGCTCTCGCCGCTCATCGCGCCGAAAAGCACTATATTGACGGTTGGCAACGGCTTGCCCTGGTGGTATTTTCTGGCCAACGGCCAGCCTCTTGACGGACTGCGCCTGCGCAGCGTCGATCCGACGGGCTCGATAGAAAAAGCACTGCCGCTGTCGCAACTGCTGGGCGGCAGCGTATTTGCCTCCTGCCAATGCCCTGCACCCGGTGTCGTACAACACAGCGCAGGCGCGCGCGTGGTGCTGGGCGAGCCTGGCGGCGGCCTGAGTCCACGGGCCAGCGCGTGGGCCAGGCTGCTCGCCGATGCCGGGCTAGGCGGCGAGGTCAGCGCCGACATACGCCAGGACCTGTGGCTCAAACTACTGGGCAATGCCTGCTTCAACCCCGTCAGTCTAATGACGCAGTCTTCAACCGATCGCCTGCTTGCCGACCCCAACCTTCAGCGCTTGTTCATACGCTTGATGGACGAGTGCATCGCGCTCGGCCAACGCCTGGGTCTGGCCCTGAAAATCGATCCCATGCAGCGCATCGAACAAACCCGCAAATTGGGCGCAATCAAGACGTCCATGCTACAAGACCTGGAAGCCGGGCGCAGCGTGGAGCTCGATGCGATTCTCGGGACTATCGTCGAATGCGCCACCGCCATCCATCACCCCGTGCCGCAAATCGACAGCTTGTATGCGCTGGCGCGCATGCGGGCCCGCAACGCCGGTCTCTACACCAGCCCGTAACGGCCAGCCGGACTGCCGGACTGCCGCCACCCTGCCCAAAGAACAGGCGGGGATCAACACCTCGCACCCATGCGCGAGGTTTCCGCCCGGATCACGAAAGCGCTAAACAGTCTCTGAAACGGCCGGCATGGGGTAGTCGCCGGCATTGCAAACCATGCCCGGCTTGCTGGAAAAGTCCAGGCGCGGCGGCGCAAAGATGTCGACCAGCCAGGCGCCGCCGTCGTTGGCATTGCGGCTGGTGTGAATCACCTTGGGCGGCACCACCAGCAAGGAAGGGCTGCCCATTTCGAGGTGCTCGTCGCTCTTCCAGTCCGTCATGTCGGCGGTCCAGGGGTAGCGCAGGTGATGCACCCAGTCGCCCTTGACGGCCAGCGAGCCCTGTTCGAAATCGGCATGCGAATGCGGGCTGAGCTTGCGCACGTCGCGCGCCACCATGCGCGGCGTCATGATGTTGAGCATGAGGTTGGTGCTGCGAAAGATGCGCATATTGGTATCGGGCCGGGTGTGTTCGGCCAGCACGTAGTTGCGCAGCTTGAAGCCTTGCGGCGGATCGGGCCAGGGCACTAACGGCGCCACCTCGGGTGCGCCATCCGCATACACCTTGGCATTGCTGGCGGCGGCCGCCATGTCGACGGCTTGGCTGGAGAACACGCGCACGATCTGACCATCGCCCTGCGCCGTGATGCTGCTGGCGCCCGGGGGAACAATGGTCAGCGTGTCCGGCCGGGCCTGAATGGTCGCGCCGCCGGCCTCGACGGCGGCGGCAACGTCGACCAGGAACACCATGTACTCGTCGGGCTGGCTGTCGCGGCCCAAGCGGGCCCCAGCCTTCACCTGCGAGACCGCGACCACGAAATTGGCGCCGCGCGTGATCCAGGTACTCTCGTCCGGTCGGGTGTGCTGCGCGGGGCTGGCATGGTGGCGCGCCGCGGTGGCCAGGGTTGCTTGGTTAGTCATCAGATAGTTCCTCGAATGAAAAATATCATGCCGGCTTTCCTGCCGGTTCAGGGCGCGGGATGCGCAATCGCCTGCGCCCCCTGGCGCAGCAAGGACTGGTCGGAGCCGAACACGAACCAGTTCACGCCCATCGCGGCGTACTGGTCGCGCTCGGCAAGGCTTGCGGTGAACACACCGGCCAGCTTGCCGACCGCCAATGCAGCCACAATGCTGCGCTCCGTCGCGGCCGATACCGACGCGTGTTTGGCATCATCAAGCCCCATGGCCAGCGCCAGGTCGGCGCGACCTATGAACAGGCCATCGACGCCGGGCACGGCCGCAATCTGCGCGGCGCACTCCACGGCTTGCGGGCTTTCGATCTGGCAAATGACCAGTGCCTGGTCGCCGGCCAGCAGCGCCTGCTTCATGCCCAGCGTGCCGTAGCCGGCGAAGCGCGGCGAACTGGAATAGCCGCGCTGACCGTTGCGGAACTTGGCATGGCCAACCACCGCCTGTGCCTCCGCCACGCTGTCCACATGGGGCACGAGCAAACCGGCGGCGCCCATGTCGAGTGCCGAGCCAATCGTGGCGGGGCTGCAGTCGGGGATGCGCACCAGCAGCGGCAGGCCGGCGGCTCGCCCGGCCAGCAGCAGCAGGTCCAGCGCCCCCCGGTCCAGCGGCGCATGCTCGGCATCAATCACGGCAAAGTCCAGCGCCGTGGTGCCGAGTACTTCGACAATATGCGGCGAACTGGTTTTGATGAAGGTGCCGACCTGGTAGCGGGCCGGCTGCTTTTGAAGTGTCTTGAAAGTAGCCATATCAGTCCTGCGCCAATATGTGGCCGACCGGCGGGGTTTGCAGCGCAGGCCGCTCGAAAATCTCACCGAGCGCCGCGTAATAGGGTCCACCCAGGCGCGAGATCGGCTGCATCTTCACGCTGTCCACGTGCTTGCCGTCATAGACCTCGCTCGACAGATGGAAAGCCACCACTTCGCCGATGTACAGCGTGTTCAGGTGCCCCAGCCGCACCACCTGCTGCAGCCGGCACTCCATCTGTACCGGCGACATGGCGATGCGCGGTGGCTTGACATGAATGCTGGGCAGCAGCTCGATGCCCAGCGCCTTTGCCTCGCTCTCCTCGGGCGCGAACTCGGCCGAGGTCTGGTGCGTCAACTCCATGTTGTGGATGGTGGCCACGTTCACCACGAATTCGCGGCCGTTCTCGATATTGCGCGCTGTGTCTTTCAAGTTGCCACCGCGAAAGCCAATGTTCACCGCCAGCATCGGGGGGCTATGGGCCACGTAGTTGTAGGAGCTGAAGGGCGCTGCGTTCACGACACCGTTTGCGTCGACACTCGTGATCCAGGCGATCGGCCGTGGCGTCACGATGCCGCACAGCAGCCGGTAGGCGGTCGCCGTGTCCATGGAGGACGCGGCCAATGTAGTGAATTCGTGTGACATGTGCGTAGGGGCTTTTCGGGTTCTCAGGCCTTGATGCCGCCTTTCACGAACACGCGTTTGCCCGTGTCGTGAAATACCGCGCGCTTTTCCTGCGGGCTCAGGAGCACTGCCGAATCCAGGAAGCGCTGCACCATCTCCTTGTAGGTGCCCGACGAGGTGCCGATATCCGAGCCCCACATGAGCTGGTCGGCGCCAAACATGTCCACGGCGCGGCGCAGGACCTTCTCCGCCGGAATGTTCTCTTCGCGGCAGATATCCAGATTGATAGAGGTGAACTTGAAGAAGATATTCTTCTCGCCCGCCAGGGTTTGGTAACGCTCGTCCAGCCCGAAGTGCTCACCCTCCTCCATTTCCGGCTCAAGAAGATGGTCCAGCACGATCCGAATGTCCGGATACTTCCTGGCCAGCTCGATGATCGCCGGGATGGATGGCCCACCACCGCCTTCAGAAAGCACTTCCAGATCCATGACTATCCCAAATTCCTGAGCGACGTCCCAGGTCTTCAGGGCCTGGGGCGAATTGAGCCAGGGCATGCTGCCGTCGGGCTTGCGCCCGCCAAACAGGCGCACGCCGGCAAGCCCGCTCTTCTGGATGTACTGCCGCACGAGCGCGGGCGTTCCCTCGTCTTCGGCGTCCAGGATCACCACGGCGCTGAACAGCTCCGGATACTTATCCGAGGAGTCCAGGATGTAGCTGTTGTCGTAGCGGTAGATCATGCGTTTTTGCACGGCCACGATGCCATCGACGTTTTCATCCTCCATCCAGCGCAGCATGCGCAGGGCGTCGGGCACCTCATTGATGGGGTTGGGGCCATGTTTTCCGCCCGGCTTTCCAATGACGCCCGGATGCCGGTACGGCGCATCGGCGGCACGCTGCATGGGATTGCGCGGATAACGCGCCTGGTCATCGGCAACCAGGTGGGCGTGCGAATCGAAAAGAAGGGGACGGGTGGCGTTGCTTGCGGTCATGGGTACTTTTCCTGGTTACGGGTGTTAATCGGCGCGCACTCATTCGAGTGAGATCTTGGCGGCGTCAACCACCTTTTTCCATTTGGCGGCCTCTGCGTTCATCAGCGTTCCCAGGTATTCCGGCGGGCCGTTGGCGGCCACCATGCCGAACTGCGCGAGCTTGGCGCGGCCCTCGGGGGAATTCGTGTAGCGGTTGATTTCCTGGTTCAGTTTGGCGACGATGGGCTTGGGCATGCCGGCCGGGCCAATGATGGCAAACCAGACCGTGGCTTCGACGTCGATGCCCTGCTCCAGCGCGGTCGGTACATTGGGCAGGCCTGGGAAGCGCTTCGTCGAGGTCACGGCCAAGGCGCGCAACTTGTTGCCCTGGATGTTCGGAATGAAGGCCGTTACCGGGGCCGAGATGGCCTGGATCGAGTTGCCGAGCAGATCGGTCATGGCCGGCGTGTCGCCCTTGTACGGCACGGACTGCGGGCTCACGCCGGCACTGGTCTTGAAGGACTCCAGCGCCAGGTGGCCTATCGTGCCGTTGCCCGGATGCCCGATCGCGTACTGGGCCGGATTGGCCTTGACCAGCACCACGAACTCTCTGAGGTTTGCCGTCTTGCCAGCCGGGTTGGTGACGAACACCAGCGGGATCTCGCCGACCAGCGCGATCGGCGTCAAGTCCTTTTGTGCGTCGAACGGCATGGTCTTGTACAAGGACTTGTTGTTGGCCAGCGGACCCGAGGTCGACAGGCCCATGGTGTAGCCATCGGGCGCGGCCTTGGCCACTGCGTCGGTGCCGATGTTGCCGCCGGCGCCGCCCCGGTTGTCCACGATGAACTGCTGGCCCAAGGTCGTACTCAGGTGCTGGGCCAGTTGGCGCGCCACCATGTCGGTGCTACCGCCGGCCGGGAACGGCACGATGATCTTGACCGGTTTGTTGGGCCAGTCGGTTTGCGCCAGCACGCTGGCCTGCGCCATGGGGAGCATGCTGCAGGCAGCGAGCGCGGCCCGCAAGAGATGACGACGAATCATGAAGATCTCCGTTGAATTGTTTAGTTGGCTTGTCGCTGGCGTTTCAGTTCATTCAATATCTCGGGCAAGCGGCCCTGGGCCCGCTGGCGAAGACTTTCGTACACGCTGTTGCCATGCGCGTCGATCGCCACCGTGGCCGGGCCCAGGTTCTCCACACGCAAGGTCACCAGCCGGAACTGGGAGATGTACTCGTTCCAGTGGCTGGATACGACGCTCTGAATCGCCCCTGACAGCAGCGTGCAGCCGCCGCCGAGAAACGAGAGGTAGGCGCAACCCGCCTCCTGCATGGCGGCGACGCTGGCCAGGTCCAGCCCACCCTTGCCGCCGACCAGACGCAGGCCCAGCGATCGGATCAGGGCCGGCATGTAGGCGTTGTAGCGCGTGCTGGTGCTGGGGTTCATGTACAGCGCCTGTGGCGAACCGTTTTCACCGGCGCCGTCGCGGACATAGGAACTCAGATGGAAGAAGGCGCCGCCCTGCAGATCCAGCGGCAGCGCATGGCCGGCCTGCAGCTCGGTCACCATGCGCTGGTGCGTCGGCAGGCCGATGCTGATCGTGATGTCGCCGCTGAGCATGACCATGTCGCCGACCGCCAGCGCGCGCACGGCCGCAGCGTCGAGCGGCAACCGCAGGTGGTGTGTCTTGCCCGTCATTCGAACCACTCCACCGCGCCGTCGTTGCGGATGCGCGCGCCGGTGCGGCGATTGATCCAGCAGTTCATGGCGACCGCCACCGGCATGAAGCCGTGGCTGGCCGCGTAGTCGATATGCACCGCCATCGCCGTGGTGTCGCCGCCCGTGCCCATGGGGCCGAAGCCCATGCGGTTGATGGCCTGGAGCAAACGCTGCTCCATCGCCGCAAGAATCGGTTCCGGATTGGTCTGGCCGAACGGCCGCAAGATCTGCTGCTTGGCCAGACGCGCCGCATAGTCGAAGGTGCCGCCGATGCCGACGCCAACGACGATGGGCGGACAGGGCTGCGAGCCGGCCTTCATCACGACGTCGAGCACATAGGTCTCGATGGTTTCGAGCGTGGGGTAGACAAAAGTCTCCAGCGCTTCCCAGCGCCCGCTGCCCATGGCTTTGGGTGCGCAGATGATTTCCAGGTAGTCGGCATCGTCGATGACGTCGAAGGTCACGATCGGCATGTCCTTGCCGGCGTAGCTGCGCTGGTGCGTGAGCGGGTTGGTCACCATCCTGAGAATCGGCGGGTCAATGTTGGCGGCCAGATCGGCGAAGCCGTCCACGATCGCCTGCCGCACGGCACCGTCGAAACGCACCTGGGTGCCGATCTTCACCGAATACACCGGAATGCCGACGTCGGAACACACGAGGTGGTCTTGCTGCTCGGCCGCATCGGCGCTCTTGAGCATGATGGTCAACGTTTTTTTGGCCGTTTCCGCGGTCTCGATCTCCTGGGCTCGGCGCAGCACGGCCTTGGTGTCTTGCGGAATCCTCTTGAGCGAACGCTCGTACAAGGAGGTGGTGACGGTCTTGATCAAATCGCTGGTAATCGGCATACGGCAGGGCAATAAGTGGGGCAAAAAAATCTCAGGCCGTAGGATGCAGCGACCGGGCGCGCTGCACAAGCGCGTTTTTGGACCTTTTCGCGCTGCGAAATGTTTGCCGTTGCGCCATTCAGGTAGAGGCCGTTCTAGAGACGGCCTTCAACGAGCAGAGCGTCAAGGAGACATGCCCATGCCAGACCACACCTCATCGCCTCGCGTCTACCGCGTCGGCCTGATCCACTATCTGGCCAGGGGCGATGCCTCATCAACACGCTGGACTTGCGCCCGCTGAAAGACACGAGCGGCGTCAGTGCTGAAGACGTGGCCAGGCGCCTGGTGGGGACTATGGTTTTCATGCGCCGACATCGGGCTTCCCGGAACCGGGCACGCTGACGGTCGAACCGACCGAAAGCGAAGCGCTGGCCGAACCCGATCGTTTCATTGACGCCATGATCGCCTTCCGCGAAGAGATTCGCCTCGTGGAAAACGGCAACTGGCCGCAGGACAACAACCCACTGAAACATGCGCCGCACACCGCAGCCGGCCTACCGGCCGTCGACTGGGACCGCCCCTATTCGCGCGAAACCGGCGCCTTCCCGCTGGCCATGCTCAAGCAGGTGAAGTACTGGCCGCCGGTCGGCCAGGTCGACAACGTCTGGGGCGACCGCAACCTGTTCTGCAGCTGCGTGCCGGTGTCTGACTACGCCTAAGACCCTGGCGGCCCTGGAAGTCCGGCGGGCTTTGCAGGGCCATCAGGGCGAGCCACTTGCGGTCCGTGAGGCGTCAACGCGCGCGACACGTCATTTCTGGTACTGAACGTCCGGCTTGTCGGGCCCAGCACGGTCGGCGTGCAACATGTAGAAGCCGATGACGACCAACAGGCCGCCGAGCAGCGCGGCTAAAAGTCGTTTCGCGTTGGGCTTGAACGCAAAGCTGACAATGTAGCCACCGAAGACGATGCACAAGAGAGCGGTCAGCGAACGCATGTGAAATCTGCCCCCACCTTCATATGTATCACAGCTTCGCAGCGGTGCGTGAATGGGAGCGCTGGCGGCCAGGCAGCGCGGCTGCTGGGCATCACGCGGCCGCAACTGGCTTACCGCCTGAAGAAAGAGCGCATTCCTGCGCCGTGAGTGCGGCTGCGCGCGGTGGAATCATTGGCTGGTGGCAGCGGTGCTACTCGACTCGGTCGTCCTTCACCTGCACCATGCCGTCCTCGACCCGCACCGGGAAGGTCGCCACCGGCTCGTAAGCTGGCGGCGACAGCGCCTCGCCCGTGACCAGCGAGAACTGCGCGCCGTGGCGGGGACAGACGATGATGTCGTCCAGCAGTTCGCCGTCGGACAGGGTCTCGGCCTCGTGAGTGCACACGTCCTCGATCGCGTAGTAGCGGCCGTCGACGTTGAACACGGCGATGGGCACGCCGTCCGCATCCACGGTGCGGCAGGTACCGGGCGGGAACTCGTCCGCCGGGGCGACGTCGATCCAGTCAGCCATCACAGCAGTCCCAGTTGCAGGCGCGCCGCCTCGCTCATCATGTCCCTGGACCAGGGCGGCTCCCACACCAGTTGGACCTCGACCTCGTTCACGCCGGGCACCGCGACGACGGCGTCGCCAACGGTGTCGGGAAAGGTCTGCGCCACCGGGCAAGCGGGGGCCGTCAGCGTCAGGCGGATATGCACCCTGCCGCTGTCCTCGTCCACGTCCAAGCCGTAGATCAGGCCCAGGTCGTAGATATTGACCGGGATTTCGGGGTCGAACACGGTTCGCAAGGCCTCGATCACCTGCGCCTGCAAGCCCGGCGCAGGAGCCGCGGCGACAGCCTCCTCGGCCTGGCGGATCAAATCGAAAATGTTCACCGCGCTCACTCCGTCGAAACCGGCTGGCTGGCTTCGTGCAGCGCCGCCTGCAGCGTATGCCAGGCCAGGGTCGCGCATTTCACCCTTGCCGGGAATTCGCGCACGCCGGCCAGCACCTCCAGCTTTCCCAGCGCGACCGCAGGCGGCGAATCGCCACCGCCGGCCACCAGCGCATGAAAGCCGGCGAACAGCGCCTGGACCTGCGCCTCGGTCTTGCCCTTGAGGGCGTCGGTCATCAGCGAGGCCGAGGCGGTCGAAATGGCGCAGCCCGAACCTTCGAAGCGGGCGTCTTCGATCACGCCGTCCGCGACCCTGAGGTAAAGGGTGAGCCGGTCGCCGCACAGCGGGTTGAAACCCTCGGCATGGCGGTTGGCCCCCGCCAGCGGCCCGAAATTGTGCGGCCGGCGGTAGTGGTCGACGATGAGCTCCTGGTAGAGATCGCGCAAGTCAGACATCAGCCAAATACCTCCTGCGCCCTGCGGATCGCGCGCAGCAGCACATCGACCTCCTCCACCGTGTTGTAGAGCGCGAACGAGGCGCGCACCGTGGCGGGCACGCCGAAGTGCGCCATCACCGGCATCGCGCAATGGTGGCCGGTGCGCACCGCCACCCCCTCGTCGTCGAGGATGGTGCCGACATCGTGCGGGTGCATGCCTTCCAGGGTGAACGACAGGATGCTCGCCTTGTCCCGGGCTGTGCCGATCAGGCGCAGCCCGGCGATCGCGGCCGCCTGTTCGGTGGCGTAGGCCAGCAGCGCGTGTTCGTGGGCGGCGATGGCGGGCAAACCCACCGTACTCAGATAGGCTATCGCCGCCCCCAGGACTATGCCGCCCGCGATATGGGGGGTGCCGGCCTCGAACTTGTACGGCAGGTCGTTGTAGCTCGTGCGCGCAAAGGTGACCTCGCGGATCATGTCGCCGCCGCCCTGGTAGGGCGGCATCGCGTCCAGCAGCGCCGCCTTGCCGTAGAGCACGCCGATGCCGGTCGGTCCGTAGAGCTTGTGGCCGGAGAAGGCATAGAAATCGCAGTCGAGCGCCTGCACGTCGACCGGCAGGTGGGCCACCGCCTGGGCGCCATCGACCAGCACCACCGCCCCCGCCGCATGGGCGAGCGCGACCAGGCGCTTCACCGGGTTGATGGTGCCCAGCGCGTTCGACAGGTGCGTGAGCGCGACCAGGCGCGTCGCTGGTCCCAGCAGGCGCTCGAACGCGTCCAGGCGCAGCTCGCCCGCGTCGTCGATGGGCGCAACGCGCAGCACCGCGCCGCTGCGCTCGCACAGCAGCTGCCACGGCACGATGTTGGAGTGGTGCTCCATCTCGGTGATCAGGATCTCGTCGCCGGGCCGCAGGCCCTGCCCATAACTCGTCGCCACCAGGTTGATCGCCTCGGTGGTGCCGCGCACGAAGACGATTTCCTCGCGGCGAGCCGCGTTGATGAAGCGCCGCACGGAGTCGCGCGCCGCCTCGAAGGCCTCGGTCGCCTGCTGGCTCAGGCTGTGAATGCCGCGGTGGATGTTGGCGTTGAGTTCGGCGTAGTAGCGCGCCTCGGACTCGATCACGCGCTGCGGCTTCTGGGTGGTGGCTGCGTTGTCGAGATAGACCAGGGGCCTGCCATGCACGCTCTGGCGCAGGATGGGGAAGTCCTGCCGCAGCCGCGCCACCGCCAGCCCCGTCTCCGGTGCGCCGTCACCTGCAATCACATCGTTGAACCTGGCGTTCATAGCAGTTCCTTCACCCGCTCGGGCAGGCGCCCCAGCAGCAGCTTCTCCAGCCGCGCCCGCAGCGGCGCCATGCCCACCCGGCCTATCACTTCCTCGGCGAAGGCAAAGGTGAGCAGCGCGCGCGCCGACGCATCGTCCACGCCGCGCGAGCGCAGGTAGAAGATCTGCTCGGGGTCGAGCTGGCCGACGGTGGCGCCATGGCTGCATTTGACGTCGTCGGCGTAGATCTCCAGTTGCGGCTTGGTATCGACTTCGGCGTTGTCCGACAGCAGCAGGTTGCGGTTGGTCTGGTAGGCATCGCTGTGCTGCGCATCGGCATGCACGATCACCTTGCCGTTGAACACCGCGCGGGATGCGCCGGCCAGCACGCCCTTGTAGAACTCGCGGCTGGTGCCATGCGGCTGGGCATGGTCGATGCGGGTGTGGTGGTCCACATGCTGGCGGCCGTCGGTCATGTACAGCCCGTCGAGCGCGCAGGCCGTGTGCTCGGCGTTGAGCCCGACACGGATGTCGATCCGCGCCAGGGCGGCGCCCAGCGCGAACGAGCGCGAGGTGAAGCGGCTGCCGGGCTGCTGGTCCGCATTCACCGCGGCGACGTGGAACGCCTTGAGGCTCTCCTGCTGCAGCTTGTGGTGCTCGATCTCGGCGTCGCGCCCGGTCACGAGGTCGGTGATCACGTTGGTGAAGTAGGCGCCATCGGCCACGGCCACATGGTGCTCGACAAGGCTGGCGCGGCTGGCGGCATCGGCCACGACGAGGTTGCGCGTGTGCACCGCGAGGCCCGGTTCGGTGGCGATGAACAGCAGGTGGATCGGCGAGTCGAGTGCCACGCCGGCGGCCAGATGGACATAGGCGCCGTCGGACATGAAGGCCGCATTCAGCGCCGCGAAGCCCGACGGGTAGGCGTGCGGCGTTGGCCCCAGCAGGCTTTGCAGGCGCTCGGGCTCGCGCTCCAGCATTTCGGCGAGGCTGGCCAGCGTGACGCCCGCAGGCAGCGGCCCGATGCGCGACCAACGCGGCTGATAGTGGCCGTTCACGAACACCAGCCGCTGCGTGTCAGCCAGGCTCCAGCCATCGATTTGCTGCGCCGTCACACCGTTGGACGCCGGCGGCGCCAGCGCGAAGCGGCCCTTCTCGATGGCGGCGACGCTGGTGTACTTCCAGTCCTCCTGGCGCAGCGTCGGAAAGCCGGTGTCGGCGAACGAGGCCAGGCCCGCTTCGCGCGCGCGCCGCAGCCACGGCAGCTCAGAGCCGGGCAGTGACGCTTTGAGGCGGGCAAATTCGTCGCGGTAGAAGTCGACCGCTGTGGTGTTCATGAAACCACCCCCGCCTGACGGCTGGCCTCGGCCTCGACCCAGGCGTAGCCGTGTTGTTCCAGCTCCAGCGCCAGCTCCCGCCCACCGGACAGCGCGATGCGGCCCTGCGCCAGCACGTGCACCTGGTCCGGCACGATGTAGTTGAGCAGGCGCTGATAATGGGTCACCAGCACGATGGCCCGTTGCGGGCTGCGCATGGCGCTGACGCCGGCCGCGACCACCTTGAGCGCGTCGATGTCCAAGCCCGAATCGGTCTCGTCGAGGATGGCGAGTTTGGGCTCCAGCACGGCCATTTGCAGGATCTCGTTGCGCTTCTTTTCGCCACCGGAAAAACCCTCGTTGACCGAGCGGTAGAGCAGGCTAGTCTCCATGCCCATGAGCTGCAGCTTGCCCTTGACCAGCGCGAGGAAGTCCACCGCGTCCAGCTCCGGCTCGCCGCGGTGCAGGCGCTGCGCATTGACCGCCGCCTTCAGCAGATAGATGTTGGCGACACCCGGGATCTCCACCGGGTACTGGAAGGCCAGGAAGATTCCGTTGCGCGCCCGCTCCTCAGGCGACAGGTCGAGCAGGTTGCGGCCCTCGTAGCGCACCTCGCCGGCGGTCACCGCGTAGTTCTCGCGCCCGGCCAGAACATGGGCCAGCGTGCTCTTGCCCGAGCCGTTCGGCCCCATGATGGCGTGCACTTCGCCCGCCCGGATCGTGAGATCGATGCCGCGCAGGATGGACTTGTCGTCGACGCTGACATGCAGGTTTCTGATCTCGAGCATGATCTGTCCTTGTCAACCGATGCTGCCTTCCAGGCTCACGCCCAGCAGCTTCTGCGCTTCCACCGCGAACTCCATCGGCAGCTCCTTGAACACCTCCTTGCAGAAGCCGTTGACGATCATCGACACCGCGTCTTCCGGCGAGAGGCCGCGGCTGCGGCAATAGAACAACTGGTCCTCGCCGATGCGCGAGGTGGAGGCTTCGTGCTCGACGCGGGCGCTCGGGTTTTTCACCTCGATATAGGGGAAGGTGTGGGCCGCGCAGCGGTCGCCCAGCAGCAGCGAGTCGCACTGCGTGTAGTTGCGTGCGCCGGCCGCGCTCTTGGCCACCTTCACCAGCCCGCGGTACGCATTCTGTCCGTGGCCGGCCGAGATCCCCTTGGACAGGATGGTGCTGCGGGTGTTCTTGCCGAGGTGGACCATCTTGGTGCCGGTGTCGGCCTGCTGGTAGTGGTTGGTCAGCGCCACCGAGTGGAACTCGCCGACCGCGTTGTCCCCCTGCAGGATCACGCTGGGATACTTCCAGGTGATGGCCGAGCCGGTCTCCACCTGGGTCCAGGAAATCTTGGAGTTGGCACCGCGGCAGTCGCCGCGCTTGGTGACGAAGTTGTAGACGCCGCCCCTGCCCTCCTTGTCGCCGGGGTACCAGTTCTGCACCGTCGCGTACTTGATTTGCGCACCTTGCAGCGCGATCAGCTCGACCACCGCGGCGTGCAGCTGGTTCTCGTCGCGCATCGGCGCGGTGCAGCCTTCGAGGTAGCTCACATAGGCGCCCTCGTCGGCGATGATCAGCGTGCGCTCGAACTGGCCGGTGTTTCGGGCGTTGATGCGGAAGTAGGTGGACAGCTCCATGGGGCAACGCACCCCCGGCGGGATGTAGCAAAACGAGCCGTCGCTGAACACCGCCGAGTTGAGCGTGGCGAAGAAGTTGTCGGTGTAGGGCACGACCGAGCCGAGGTATTGCCGCACCAGCTCGGGGTGCTGCTGCACCGCCTCGGAAAACGAGCAGAACACAATGCCCAGCTCGCCCAGCCTCTCCTTGAAGGTGGTCGCCACGGACACGCTGTCGAACACCGCGTCCACCGCCACGCCGGCGAGCAGCGCGCGCTCCTCGAGCGGCACGCCCAGCTTCTCGTAGGTCCGCCGCAGTTCCGGGTCCACGTCGTCCAGGCTTTGCGGCCCGTCCTTGCGCGACTTCGGCGCGGAGTAGTAGGCGATGTTCTGGTAGTCGATGGGCGGGTGGCGCACCGTGGCCCAGTGCGGCTCGGTGACCGTCAGCCAGTGGCGATAGGCCCGCAGACGCCATTCGAGCATGAAGTCCGGCTCGCCCTTCTTGGCCGAGATCAGGCGGATCACGTCTTCGGAGAGCCCGCGCGGCACGGTGTCCGTCTCCACGGCAGTGTAGAAGCCGTGCTGGTAGTCCTGGCTGATCAGTTCGTCGAGTTTGACTGTGGAGCTTGCCATTGCCGTCTCCCGTTGCACGCCGCTCGCCTGCTTGCCGCCTCACCCCGGCACGCGTTGCTGCCGGGCCCGCAGCGCGCCGACGTCCACCGGCTGGAACACCGGCTGCGCCATGTCCGCCAGCGTGAGGTCGCTCAGTACGTGGCGAATGACCTGGTTGACGCGCTGCCAGTTGGCCCGCAGCGAACACGAGCCCTCCTGCGCGCACAGGCCCGCCAAGGCGCTGCATTCGGTCACGCCGACCGGCCCTTCCATCGCGTCGATGACCTGCGCGATGGAGATCTCAGCCGGTGGCCGCGACAGCAGATAACCGCCGTGGGCGCCGCGCAGCGACTGCAGGAGGGTGGCCCTTGCCAGCGTCTTCAGGATCTTGCTCGCCGTGGGAACGGTCACGCCGATCGCGGTGGCCACCTCGGCGGCGCTGCAGACGCGCTCGGGCTGCCGTGCCATGTGGGTCATGATCACGGTGCCATAGTCGGTCAGCTTGCTCAGTCTCAACATCGGCGCGGCCCCTATACAGAACTATTTTAGTCCTAAATACTCCCAAAATACAAATGTCGCCCAGCAGAGACGACGTTGAGCCTCGGCTTTGGTTCGAATGCCCGTTCGATTTCACCATTTGATCAAGCTGCACTGCAGCATTTGATCTTTCTCGTATCCGGGCAATCCCTGGATCTGCGCATCGCCGCAGCACAGGCCCGGCCGGACCTTGCTGGCTCACGCCGCGCCGCGGCGATAAGCGCCCGGGGCGCTGCCGGTCCAGCCCTTGAACGCGCGCTGGAAGGCTGCGCTGTCGGCAAATCCCAGTTCGCAGGCCAGCGTCGCCAAAGGTACCAGACTGGTGTTCAAGCGGACGACTGCAATGTCACGGCGCAGTTCATCTTTCAACGACTGGAACGACGTTCCCTCGCTAGCCAAGCGTCTTTGCAGGGTGGAAGTCGCCATATGCATTGCTTCGGCCGTTGCGGCAAGGTCGGGCCATGCGGGCTGCGTCTGCTGCAGATGGCTGCGCACGCGCGCGCTGACCACGTCGTCGCTGCGCCGTGGCACGATGACGTTGGCCTGTGCATCCGCCAGGAAGGCGCGCAGCGCCGCTTCGTCCCGGCGCACCGGGTCACGCAGCCGCGTCGCGTCGAACCAGAACGCCGACTGATGCCGCCCGAAATTCAGCGGCGCGGGAAAGATCTTGCCGTAGCTTCCCGCGTAGGACGGGCTCTCGAACGCGAAGTCAAAGCGTGCGGCGGGCAACCGGCCGCCTACCAGCCATACCAACAGCCGCCAGATGACGCGCAGCAGCATTTCATGCAGAAAGGCCGGACGCTCAACCGACGGATCAGTGAAGCGCAGGGCCAGTCCGGCCAGCGCGCCCTCGCGCACCGGCTCCAGCACCACGTCGTCCTGCAGCAGACGGACGGTGCGCGCGATGCGGCGCATCGCCACCTCCAGGTTGGCGGCACTAACCGCGGAGCGAGCGATCAGTGCAAAGCTGCCGCGCTTGAGGGGCCGCGACAGGAAACCGAGGAAGTCGTCGTCGAGGCGATCTGTTAACAGCCGAAACAGCGCCACGTACTGGTCCGCGGTCACGCGAGCGCTGGCCTGCTGGAGCAGTTCCGGGGCAATGCCCGCGTCGGCCAGGAACGCATCGCACGGCAAGCCGCGGGCTTGCACCCCGGACAACATGCCGCGCACGAAGGCGATCGAGATCGTGACCGGGGGATGCAGCATCAGGCCGGAAGGAATCGTGGATTGAGGTCTTTTGCCATGGGATCGACGCAATGCGCAATTGTGCGCCCGGTCGCTCGTTTCTACCATGAGCAACACAAACAACAGGCCCGCAGATTGACGGGCCAGATGGAGACAAGTATGTACCTGACTCAAGCCTTGCACCGTGCGGTGCAGCAACACCCCGAGCGCATCGCGGTGCGCTTCGGCCACCGCCAACGCACCTTCCGCCAGCTGGCCGACCGCGTGGCACGCCTGGCCGGCGCCCTGCAGAAGCTGGGCATGCAGGCCGGCGATCGCGTGGCGATGCTGTCCCTCAACTCCGACCGTTACCTCGAATACCAGATGGCCGTGCCCTGGGGCGGCGGCGTGCTGAACCCCTGCAACATCCGCTGGTCGGCGGCCGAGATCCTGTATTCGCTGGACGACTCGGGCTCCACCATCCTGCTGGTCGATGAGGCCTTCCGCCCGCAGATCGAGCAGTTCCGCCGCGACTCGAGCAGCTTGCGCGAAGTGGTCTATTGCGGCGACGGCGATGCGCCGGCCGGCATGCACGGCTACGAGGCGCTGCTGGCCGAGGCCGAACCGGTGGCCGACGTGGTGCGCCGCGGCGAGGACCTGGCCGGCATCTTCTATACCGGCGGCACGACCGGCTTCCCCAAGGGCGTGATGCTGAGCCACACCAACCTGTGCAGCTCGGGACTGGCGATACACGCCGAAGGGCTGGCGACACCCGGCGGCACCTACCTGCACGCCGCGCCGATGTTCCACCTGGCCGACATGGGCTTGGCGCTGCCGCATTGGATCGCAGGCAACACGCACTCGATCATCCCGGCGTTCAACCCCGAGCTGGTGCTCGACACGCTCGAGCGCGACCGCGTCACCCATCTGCTGCTGGTGCCGACCATGATCCAGATGCTGGTCGACCACCCGGCGATGCTGAAGCCGCGCGACCTGAGCGCGCTGCAGACCATCGTCTACGGCGCCTCGCCGATCTCCGAAGCGTTGGTCGAACGTGCGCTGGCCGCGCTGCCCGGCGTGGGCTTCGTGCAGGCCTATGGCATGACAGAGCTGTCGCCGCTGGCGACCATCAACCCGGCATGGTCCCACACACCCGAAGGACGCAAGCTCGGCAAGCTGCGCGCCGCCGGCCGGGCCAGCTTCATCACCGAAGTCAGCATCGTCGACGAGCAGGGCCGCGAGGTGCCGCGCGGCACGGTCGGTGAGGTCGTGGTGCGCGGCCCCAACGTGATGCAGGGCTACTGGAACAAGCCCGAGCTGACGGCCCAAGCGGTGCGCGACGGCTGGATGCACACCGGCGACGGCGCCTGGATGGATGAAGACGGCTTCATCTTCATCGCCGACCGCCTGAAGGACATGATCATCAGCGGCGGCGAGAACATTTATTCGGCCGAGACCGAGAACGCCCTCGCCCAGCATCCCGCGGTAGCGGCCTGCGCCGTGATCGGCATCCCGAGCGACGAGTGGGGCGAGACGGTGCATGCGGTGGTGGTCTGCAAGCCGGGCGAGACCGTGAGTGCCGACGGGCTGATCGCGCACTGCAAGTCGCTGATCGCCGGCTACAAGTGCCCGCGCAGCGTGGAATTCGCCGAGGCGCTACCGCTGTCGGGCGCCGGCAAGGTGCTGAAGACCAAGCTGCGTGAGCCCTTCTGGCAGGGCCGCGAGCGCAACGTCGCCTGAAGCGGCGCATTTGTTTTCATTTTTTACCGAAGGAACCACCATGAGTCAAGGCGTCTACGTCGCCGGGGTCGGCATGATCCCCTTCACCAAACC
>Ga0187892_10001727_pt1 | contig 47907 bp, 45 predicted proteins | sample MA1701073metaG_FD_139345 | JGI IMG/M metagenome (GOLD analysis project Ga0187892, IMG submission 139345) | Bio-ooze microbial communities from a basaltic lava cave in the Kipuka Kanohina Cave System on the Island of Hawaii, USA - MA170107-3 metaG ...
CGGGAGGAACCCATGGCGTTGATGGAACGGGCGAAGAACATCTTGTTCCAGCCGAAGCAGGAATGGCCGGTGATCGATGTCGAACAGACGAGCGTGGGAGCCCTGTACACGGGCTACATCATTCCGCTCGCCGCCATCGGACCGGTGGCGTCTCTCATCGGCTGGTCGGTGTTGGGAATGCGTCTGCCGTTTGTCGGCGCCATGAAGATCCCGATCGGCTGGGGCCTGCGCATGGCGCTGGTGCGAGCTTCGGAGGACAGAAGAACCAGCTCCAGTCGCTCAAGGTCGCCGCCTACTCCGCGACGGCCGCGTGGGTCGCCGGGATCTTCGGCCTCATCCCGACCCTCGCTATCCTCGGCCTCCTGGGCCTGTACAGTCTCTATCTGCTGTACCTGGGGTTGCCGGTGCTGATGAAAGCGCCGCAGGACAAGGCGATGGGCTACACGGTCGTGGTCTGCGTCGTGGCCATCGTGCTGGCGATCGTCATCCAGTACATCACGCGCCAGTTCTATTGGCAGCCGGGGGCGATGGGCATTCCCGGGCTGTAGGCGTTGGCTGAACGAGCGGCGGCGGCGTGGCGCCTATTGCCGCCGCCACTTCGTGCCTTGCGGCGTGTCTTCGATCAGGATGCCGCGGGCCCGCAGCTCCTCCCGGATACGATCGGCCGCCGCAAAGTCCCGCGCCTGCCGCGCAGCGCGACGCGCCGCCAGCCGGTCTTCCACCCAGCGAGCCAGCTCGGCGTCCACGACGGCCGCCGCCGGACAGGCATCGAGGACTCCGTCCATCACGTCCCACGCCGCCCGCGCCTGGTGGCCCGCACGCGTTCCCGCGTCCAGCAATCGGTTGCCCTCTGAGACGAAGTGGTTGAGAGCCGCCACGGCGCGCGGAGCGTTCAGGTCGTCGTCGAGCGCCGCGCGGAAACGCTGCTCGGCCTGAGCGGCGAGGGCGGCGAAGGCCGGATCGTCCGCACCATCGATCGCCTGCTCCGTGAGCCGGTCGCGAAATGCTCCCAGCCGGCGCGAGTTATCGCGCGCCGCGGCGAGCGCGTCGTCGTTGTAGTCCAGCTCCTTGCGGTAGTGCGTCTGGAACGTGAGCAGCCGAATCGCCCCGGGATCGAGGCCGCCGTCCTTCAGATCGCGGGCGGTGAGAAAGTTTCCGTACCGCTTCGACATCTTGGTGCCACGCACATTGAGGAACGCGCCGTGGACCCAGAACCGGGAGAAACTCTGCCCGGTGAGGCCCTCGGATTGCGCGATCTCGTTCTCGTGGTGCGGGAAGATGAGGTCGACTCCGCCGGCGTGGATGTCGAGGGTCTCCACCCCGAAGCGCCGCCCGATCTCGTCGAGCGACATCGCCGAGCACTCCAGGTGCCAGCCGGGGCGGCCCCGGCCGAACGGCGCGTCCCATGCCGCCCCGACCTGTTCATCGAGCGCATCGGCCGCCTTCCACAGCGCGAAGTCGCTGGGATTCTCCTTGGCGTACTCGTCCGAGGAGACGCGGGCCCCGACCTTGATCTCGCGCGAGTCGAGTCGGGACAACCGGCCGTAGGTCGGAAACCGGTCGATCGCGAAGTAGACAGACCCGTCCTCTCCCTTGTACGCGACTCCCTTGTCCAGCAAGCCCTGCACCAGCCGGATCATGACGGGAATCGTCTGCGTGGCCCGGGGATAGACGTGGGCGGGCAGAATACGCAGAAAGTCGCGATCCTCGAAGAACGCCTGCGTGTATGGCTCAGTGTGATCGATCAGCGACTTCCCCGCCGCGGCCGCCGCCTTGATCGTGCGGTCGTCCACGTCGGTGAGGTTCATGATGTGCAACACCGCGTACCCCGACCGCTCCAGCCAGCGCCGCAGTACGTCCTGAAACAGGAACGTGCGGAAATTGCCGATGTGCGCGTAGTTCCACACCGTCGGCCCGCACGTGTAGAGCGTCACGCGCGGCGGATGCAGCGGGGCGAACGGCTCGATCGATCGGGTGAGCGTATTGTAGAGCTGGAGCGTCATGCGCCGCGCAAACTAGCCGTTCGGCGCGGACCCGGTCAACGCGCGAGCACGTCCGCGGCGTCGAACGCCGCTTCCTCCATCGTCTTGAAGCGGACGCGCGACCCGCGCACGGCCAGCCGGTGCGCGCGGCAGGTCGCCAGCGCCGCCTCGGCGCTGAGCGGGCCGAGGTCGGTCTCGAGACCGGCCGCGGTTACGCGAAAGCCGGGTGGCGGCTCGCGCGGCGGCGCATCCAGCACGACCTCGAGGACCCGACCGCCGAGCAGCGCCGCCGCGGGCGCCACCTGCGTCAGGCGCCCGGCGCGGAGCACCAGCACCGTGTCGACCAGACACTCGAGCCCGATCGGGTCCGACGAGGAGAGGAGGACCGTCACCCCCGACGCCGCGAGCCGCTGCAGCCGCGCGCCGAGATCGCGCCGGGTGACCGCGTCGAGTCCCGCAAACGGCTCGTCGAGCAGAACCACGCGCGGCGCGCCCAGGCTGGCCAGCGCGAGCAGGAGTCGGCGGGCGTCGGGGAGCGACAGCGCCGTCGCCATCCGACCCGCGAGCGAGGGCAGTCCGGCCATGTCCAACGCCTCGTCGACCGCCGCGCGGCGCTGCCGACCGCCCGCGTGACAGCGCGCGCCGTAGCTCAACACGTCGCGCACGCGCAGCCCCGGCGGGAACGCGGGATCGCGGGGTGCCAGGCCGACGGCGCGGCGCGCTCCAGCCGTGTGGGCTGGCTGTCCATCGATTCGCATCGAGCCGGCGTCCGGGCGCAGCCGACCGGCCGCGAGGCTGAGCAGCGTGCTCTTGCCCGCGCCATCCGGACCGATGAGACACGCGATCTCCGATTCCTCCAGTTCGAACGTCGCCTCGGCGATCGCGACCACCGGGATGCGGCGCCACGGCCGGCGAAACGTGCGTCTCACGCCGCGGGCCTGCAGCGGAATCGTCATAACCGGCGTGCGCCGAGCCGCGCGGCGCGCCATGCGGCGATGCCGAGACCCAGGCCGACCCAGGCGGCCGCGTGCGCCGCAGCGCCCAGGTCACCCGCCGCAACGCCCCGATAGCGCCACATGGCTGGTCCGACCTCGAGAACGCTCGCGCCGAAGACGGCGAGCGCGCCGCCGCGCCCCAGCCCGATCACCGCCTCTGGCGGCATGGCGCTGACCAGCACCAGCCACGCGAAGGTCAGGACGGCAAGCGCGTTGCCGCCGGTCCAGACGAGCGGGAGCACGACCGCCGAGACCGCGGCCGCAGCGGTCAGGCCCGCGGCGGCGGCGCCGACGGCTCCCGGACCGTCACGCGTGGTACAGGCCGCGTATCCCGCAACACCGGCGACCAGCGCCGCGGCGCCGCCGGCGGCGGCGAGCCAGCGCCCGGCCGCGAGCGCGATCGGGGTGGTGGGCTGCAACAGGCGGTGCGTCAATGCCGCCCGGTCGGCGGCGGATCCGGCGACGCCAGACACACACACGACCGCGCCCATGGTCCCCGCCAGGACCGCGACGGCGGCCGGATCGGTCTCGCCGCCCGCGAGTCGCGCCAGCCCCACGAACAGGAGCGCCAGCCACAGGCCGAGTCGGGTCCGCGCGACCCGCCACGGCAGCAATGGGAATTCCGCGAGTACGCGACGCAGGAAGAGCACGTGCCAGTATGGGGGCACGGCGGCGCGGATGCGGCATCGATTTGTTGCGCGGAGGATCGAACGAACGCCGTGGTCGTTAGCGGCGGGTGCGCCACGCCGCTGCCGCCTGGGCCACGGCGTCGGCGAGCGGGGCGGAATCGAAGCGCACCGGATCGGCCGCCGGCAGCCCGGTCTCGGCGGTCGCCTGACGTACGGCGCGGCGGGCCGCGGCGTCGTCGAGATCATAGGTATTGAGGCAAATCCCGATGACTTTGGCCGGGAAGACGGGCTGGGCGGCGCGCTCGTACACCTCGATCAGCTCGGAGAGCGGCGGGATCTTGACCCACGGCTGGCGGCCGTGGTAATCCCCGATGTACTCGCGCGAGGACTGGTGACAGAGGATCAGCGCCCGTGGCATCGAGCCGTGGAGCAGGCCGAGCGTCACGCCGGAGTAGCCGGGGTGGATCAGGCTTCCCTGTCCCTCGACGAGGACGACGTCGGCGTTCTTGGCCCCGTCGAGCACGAGCGCCTCAGCCGCCCCGGCGATGAAATCGGCCACGACGGCGTCGACCGCCGTGCCCCAGCCTTCGATGAAGATGCCGGTTTGGCCGGTGGCCACGAACCGGGCTCGCACCCCGCGGCGCACCAGCGCCGTCCGCACCTCGAGCATTGCCGTCATCTTGCCCACGTTGCAGTCCGACCCGACGGCGTGGACCACGTACGCATCCACCTCGCCGGCGCGGCCATCGGCGATGGGCAGGTTCGGTGGCGGCTTGCGCGCGTCGAGGATGCGCACGCCGAGGCGGTGGGCGAGCGGGCCGAACTCCACATCGTCGGAAAGAAAGGTGTGCAGCCCGCTCCAGATCTCGAGCCGGCGCTCGATGGCGAGACGAATCCAGGCGCGCCACTCCTCGGGGAGCTGCCCGCCGGGGGGCGCGATCCCCACCAGCACCGCCGTCGCTCCAGTCCCTAACGCCAGGCCGCGCTCGAAATCTCCGACGACGGGGATCGCACCTCCGAACCCCAGCACCTCCTGCACGGTCCGCCCAGCCTGACCGCGATCGAGCACGCCCACGATGCGCTCGGGGAAGTAGCGGATGCAGGAGTTGGCGGTCTTGGAGGTCTCGGGGCCGAATTGCCCGTCCGCGATGACGAGGAACCGGTGCGTCGGCGGGGCCATCACCCGCGCGTCGGCGCTTTCGCGGCGCGTCGCTCTCCGGTGGTGCGCAGCACGGCGGGCCGTTCGGCGGCGACGTCTCCGTACAGCTCGCGCTGCAGAATCTGGCGGACCAGCACGAGGGTGACGGCCAGCAGCGGGACGGCCACCACCAGCCCGACGGCCCCAAGCAGCGTTCCCATGATCAGGACGCTCGAGATCGTGAGGACGGGCGGGAGCGCCACGTGCTGCTGCATGATGCGCGGCACCACCACGTTCGCTTCGAACACGTGCACCAGGACTCCCAACAGCAACACCGCGATCACGTGCAGCCAGTCGCCGGTGCCGACGACGAACAGTGCCGGGACGATGGTCGACACCAGCGTGCCGAAGAACGGCACCAATGCGACGAGGCCCGTGAAGATCCCGAAGGCGAGCCAGTAGGGGACGCGCAGGACCCAGAGGCCGAGGGCGGTGAGGGCGGCGAGCACCAGCATCGCGAGCAGTTGCCCGACCACCCAAGCCCGCAACGTCGCGCCGGCGTCGCGCAGGATGCGCCCGGCGGTCTCGCGGTGGCGTGGCGGGACGAGCGCCACCATTCCTTCGCGGTACTGGGCGGGCTGGCGGGCCAGGTACAACGCCATGACCAGCACGCTCGCCGCCTCAATGAAGAGCTTGCCTCCGGCGGTGACATACGGGAGGAGCGAGCCCCGCAGGAAGTTGGTGGCGTCGTTGACGAGGGCCGCGACGAGGCCGGACTGTGGGTCGGCCAGGTCGGTGCGGCGCAGCACCGGATACTGGCTCGCCCACACGGCCAGGACGTTTTGAATGTTCGTGAGCGTTTGCGGCAGGCCGCGGATCAGCGCCTGGGTCTGGTCGATCACCTGCGGGACGAGCAGCGCGCCCAGGCCCGCGAGTCCGGCGCCGGTGGCGAGGACGGCGATCGTCAACCCGAGCCACCGCACGATCCCGAAGCGGCGCTCGAGAAAATCGGTGATGGAAGAGAAGTAGAAGGCGAGCAAGACCGCGATGAAGATCAGCAGCAGGACATTCACAACCCCGACGATGAACCAGATGGCCAGGGCAGCAATAAAGAGCGCCACCAACGTGGCGCCCGACAACCGGGGGGGAGACCGCGAAGGCTCGTCGCTCAGGGGCGATGCTCGTCGTCGTCGACCAGCTCCGCCTCGGCGGCACCTTTCCCGAGCTGCCGCGTTTCGGGCGGCGATCCGGCGCCGAGCAGTCCCATGCGTTGTTTCAGCGCGATCAACTGCTGATCGGCGTCCGCTTTCTCCAGCGACTGGAACTGCTGCATCAGCGAATCACCCGAGAGATCCTCATTCACCTCCGCCGCGGCGATCAGCTTCCGCTCCTCGTGCTCGATCTGTTCCGCCATGCGCTCGAACGTCTCGAACGCGCTCTTGTCGGACATCGAGGACATCGTCTCCTGGATGCGCTTGTGGGCCTCGGCCCGCTTGGCCCGCGCGATCAGGATATTCTTCTTGCGCTTGGCTTCCTCGATCTTGTCGTTGAGCTGCCGCAGCGACAGCTTCAGCTTCTCGGTCTCTTCGCGATGCTTGACCCAGGTCTCCTGCAGCTGCACGGCACCCTGCACGTGCTCGTTGTAGCGCAGCAGCGCCTGCTTCGCGAGATCGTCGCGCCCTTCCCGCACCGCCAGCTCGGCTCGCTTCTCCCACTCTTCGGCGAGCTTCTTCTCCTGCTCCGCCTGGCTGGCGAGCCGCTTCTCATCCGCGATCGCGGAGGCCACCTGCTGCTTCGCCTTGGCCAGCTGGCTCCGCATGTCGACGATCAGCTGGTTCAGCATCTTCTCCGGGTTCTCGGCGCGCGAAATCAGGTCGTTGATGTTCGACCGGAGCAGAGTCGAGAGACGGTCCCAAATGCCCATGGCTACCCTCGCGCGTGGTCCAGCTACTTCCCGGTCCCGATGCGGCGGTCGCGATGCTCCACCAACACCCGCTCAGTGAAATCTAAACGCTCACCCAGCTCCGAGACCTGCGCCGACAGCTGCCGGATTTGCTCCTCCAGCGCCTGGATGCGCGGCTCGTCCGGGCCTTCCTCGGCCAACCCGTGGCGGCGACGCCGACGCAGGCGGATGCCCTCAGCAATCGCTTCGCCAATCGGCGATTTGAACAGCCATCGGGCCACCAGCGCGATGACGACCAGCGCCGCGATGCCGCCGATCAGCGGCACGAGCTGGTTGACCACCTGGTTCGGATCCACCGGGATGGTCGGGGGCAACGGGGCCGGGGTCTCGATCTGAGTCACGACCATGTTCGTACGCCAGGACTGGAACGCGTGTTTCATCCGGAAACCCGATCCGGCGGCGCCAACCGATTCTCACTCTTGGCCCGGGCCAGCAACCGCTCGGTAAAATCTACCCGCTCGGCCAGTTCCGCCACCTCCTGACGCAACGCCTCCACCGCAGCCAAGACCTCTTCATGCTCCCGCGCGGCTTTGGACGGCGGCACGGCCCCGTGACGCAGCCGATCCGCAAGCGCTTTTCCCAGAGGGGACAAGGCGATCATCCACGCGAAGAACCCGCCGACCGCGATGATCGGAATGAACACCCCGATGATACGGGGATCCACGGCCGCTACCTCCCGCCGGGCGGCGCCAACACCTCGCCGCGCAGCAGGTGCAGCTCGGCCGTCACCTCGTCGCGCAGCGCCTTGATGGCGTCCGTCCGCCCCGGGTTGCGGATTCGTTCGGCCCACGCCCGACCGAAATGCCAGGACAGGAGCGAGAGCACGATGCCGCTCATGAGCATGCCGAAGATCGCGACCGCCATCTCATTGTCGTTCATCGACTCTCCTCTCCAGGCCCGGCGGAGCCAGCCGGCCGACGTCTTTCTGCTTGGCGAGCAGGCGTTCGGCGAAATCCACGCGCTCCGCCAGCTCGCTGACGTCCTGGCGCAGCGCCTGGAGCTCGTGCAGCACCGCCTCGTCGGTCGCGGGGGCCCGAGCCGGTGGCACGTCGCCGGCGATGCGTTTGGACACCGCCTTGGCAATCGGGGCCAGGACATAGAAGCCCCCACCGAAGATCAAGAAGACGAGGGCCGCTTCAGGACCGCTCATCCGTTTCTCCCGGGACCCAGGCGCTGCGCGTCGCGACTTTGCGCCAGCAGCCGTTCGGCGAAATCCAGGCGTTCGGCCAGCTCGGCTACCTCCTGTCGCACGTGTTGCAGGTCCTCGGCCATGGCCTCGCGCTGCTCGGTCAGCTCGGTCCGCAGCTCGTCCACATCCGGCGTCCCGTGCTTGCCGCGAATCCGATCGGCAAACGCCCGGCCGACGGGCGAGAAGCCCAGCGCGACGGCCGTGCCGCCACCGAAAATAAAAATGATCGCCAGTATGCCTTCCACGTCCATACTCACCGTGGCATCGGAATGCTGCGTCCAACCTAGTGGTCAGTCCCCAGCCCGCAACACCTTGCGGAGAAACTGTCCCGTAAACGAACCCCGCACCTGCATCACCTGCTCCGGCGTCCCGGCCGCCACCACCTCGCCGCCGCGGTCGCCGCCCTCGGGGCCGAGATCGATCACCCAGTCGGCCGTCTTCACCACGTCGAGATTGTGCTCGATCACCACCACGGTGTTGCCCTTGTCGACCAGGCGGTGCAGCACTTCCAAGAGCAACCGGACGTCCTCGAAGTGCAAGCCGGTGGTCGGCTCGTCGAGGATGTAGAGCGTCCGGCCGGTATCCCGCTTGGACAGCTCGGTGGCGAGCTTGACGCGCTGCGCTTCGCCCCCGGACAGGGTCGTGGCCGGCTGGCCGAGATGGATGTACCCGAGTCCTACGTCGTTCAAGAGTTCCAGTTTCGAACGGATGCGCGGCTGGGCGTCGAAGAAGTCGAGCGCATCGGCCACGGTGAGATCGAGCACGTCGGCGATGCTCTTTCCTTTATAGCGGACTTCGAGCGTCTCCCGGTTGTAGCGGCGCCCCTTGCACACCTCGCAGGGAACGTACACGTCCGGGAGGAAGTGCATTTCCACTTTGACCAGGCCGTCACCCTGGCACGCCTCGCAGCGCCCGCCCTTCACGTTGAAGGAGAATCGCCCCGGGCCGTAGCCGCGCATCTTCGATTCCGGCAGGAAGGTGAACAGCTCCCGGATGGGGGTGAACAGGCCGGTGTAGGTGGCCGGGTTGGAACGCGGCGTTCTCCCGATCGGGCTTTGATCGATGTCGATCACCTTGTCGATGTGGTCGAGCCCGTCGAGGCGCTGGTGGACGCCGGGCACCACCTTGGCCCGGTAGAAGTGGCGGGCCAGCGCCCGGTACACGATGTCGGTTACGAGCGTCGACTTGCCCGAACCCGACACGCCGGTCACCGCGATGAACAACCCGAGCGGGAACGCGACGGTGAGGTCCTTGAGGTTGTGTTGTCGCGCGCCGACCAGCTGCAGGGTGCGATCGGCATCCGGGATGCGGCGTCGCGGGGGCAAGGGGATGCGCAGCTCCCCGCGCAGATAGCGCGCCGTCAGCGAGTCCCGGTGACCAAGCACGCGGTCCAGCGGACCCACCGCCACGACCTCGCCGCCGTGACGGCCGGCGCGCGGACCGAGATCCACGATGTGATCGGCGGCGCGAATCGTCTCCTCGTCGTGCTCCACGACGAGGACCGTGTTGCCGAGCTCGCGCAGCTCGCGCAGCGTCTCGAGCAGCCGCGCATTGTCGCGCTGGTGCAGGCCGATGGAGGGCTCGTCCAGGATGTAGAGCACGCCGACCAGGCGGCTGCCGATCTGGGTCGCCAGGCGGATCCGCTGCGCTTCCCCGCCCGACAGCGTCGCGGCCGAGCGCTCGAGCGTGAGGTAGTCGAGCCCGACGTTCTTGAGGAATCGCAGCCGGTCCACGACTTCCTTCAAGATCGGCTTGGCGATCCCGGGATCGATGCCGCGCTTCCCGTTGCCGCGCAGCGGCACGGCCTGGAAGAATGCCAGCGCGGCGGTGACCGAGAGCGCGACCACGTCGCCGATACTCGTGCCCGCCACCAGGACCGAGAGGCTTTCCGGCTTCAGCCGTCGCCCGCGGCACGTGGGGCACGGCTGCTCCACCATGAACTCCTCGAGCTGCTCGCGCACCGATTCGGACGCGGTGTCGCGATAGCGCCGCTCCACGTGCTCGAGCACGCCCTTCCACCCGGACTCGTAGCTGCCGTGCCACTTCTCGCTGTGATACTGGTAGGTGAAGGTCTTGCCGGGCGCCCCATGAAGGATGGCTTTGCGCGCCGGGCCGGGGATGTCGATCCACGGGGAATCCAGGTCGAACTTGAACGACCTGGCAAGCGTCGGGAGGACGACCTTGCGCAGGTAGCCGGTGGGTTCGCCCCAGGGCAGGATGACGCCCTCCAGGATCGACAGGCTCGGATCGCCGAGTACGAGATCGGCGTTCACCTCGCGGCGCGTGCCTAACCCGGAGCAATCGGGACACGCGCCGAACGGTGAGTTGAACGAGAACTGGCGTGGCTCGAGCTCCGGGAGCGACAGCCCGCACTGCGGACACGCATACCGCTCCGAGAACGTCACCGACTTGGGTCCGTTGCCGTGACGAACGATTTCGACCACGCCCTCGGCGGCTTTCAGGGCGGTTTCGATCGAATCGGACAGGCGCGCGCGATCGGCGGCACGCACGACCAGGCGGTCGACCAGCACGGCGATGTCGTGGTTCTGGCGCCGGTTGAGCTTGGGAACGGCGGCCAGGTCGTGCGTTGCGCCGTCGATGCGGACGCGCACGAATCCCTGCTTTTTCGCGCCCTCGAACAGGTCGCGGAATTCTCCCTTGCGCCCCCGCACCAGGGGAGCCAGCACCTCGATCTTGGTGCCTTCGGGCCACGCCAGCACGTGATCGGTGATCTGCGACGCGCTCTGGCGCTCGATCGGTGAGCCGTCGTTGGGACAGTGCGGCGTGCCGGTCCGCGCCCACAGCAATCGCAGGTAGTCGTACACCTCGGTGATCGTGCCGACGGTCGAGCGCGGATTGGCCCCCGCCGTCTTCTGCTCGATCGAGATCGCCGGAGACAGCCCTTCGATCGCGTCGACATCGGGCTTTTCCATGAGCCCCAGGAACTGCCGGGCGTACGCCGAGAGCGACTCGACGTAGCGGCGCTGTCCTTCGGCGTAGATCGTGTCGAATGCGAGCGACGATTTTCCCGACCCCGAGAGTCCCGTGATGACGGTCAGGGTGTTGCGGGGGATCTCGACGTTGATGTTCTTGAGGTTGTGCTCGCGGGCACCGCGAACGATGAGCGCGTCGTTGGACATAGCCTTGGAGCGTACCAAGCCCCGGGCGTTTAGGTCAACTCCCCGTCAACACCGCCGTCTGTCGTTACGACCCCCGCAGCGCGTTCACGATGTTGAGCCGCGCGGCGCGTACCGCGGGGAGGAAGCCACCGATGATTCCCATCACCATGGCGAAGAAGAAGGCACTGATGATGACGCCGACCGACAGCGCGAACCCAAAGCCCAGCTCGGAGAAGTTGGCGAAGTTCAGCGTCGACACCCTGGTGAACGAGAGGAACGACGCGAGCACGACGCCGAGCGCGCCGCCAACGAGGGCCAGTAGCATCGCCTCGACCAGGAACGCGGCCAGCACGCTGCGACGCCGGAACCCCAGCGCGCGCAGCGTCCCCACCTCGACCACCCGGTTCGCAACGGCTGCGTACATGGTGATCATGGCCCCGATCATCGCGCCGAAGCTGAAGATGATCGTCACCACGAGCCCCAGGATCCGGATGAAGGTCGCCAGCCCCTGCGACTGCTCGCGGTAGAAGTCTCGCTCCCGCTTCGCCTCGATGTACTGCGTGCGCGGGTCGTTATTGAGCCGCGTCGTGAGCGCGTCGAACTGGGCCGGATCCTTCAGCCGGAACGTGACCGAGGAGTAAACCGGTCGGTCGAATGCCTGCATCACCTGGTCTGCGTCCGCCCACAGCTCCGAGTCGAAGCCCGTCCCACCAGCATCGAACACCCCGACTATGGTCCACTGGCCGCCGCCAAAGGACACGGTGGATCCCAGCTCGGCCCCCTGGAACCGCGCCGCGATGTTCTTCCCGACCACCATCTCGTGCGTCCCGAAGCGGAACATTTGCCCCTGCGTGATTCGCACGCCCGACCGCAGCTCGAGACCGTGCGGCGAGGTCCCCCGCACCGTCACGTTGCCCATGCTGTTCGTGGACTTCTTGTTGAGGTTGATGATCAGGTCGATTTCGCGCGACAAGAGCGGTCGTCCGTCCGCGGCCGGCGCCACTTCGGGCGCCGTCTCCAGCAGCTCGGCCGTGCCCCGGTCGATCTGGCTCACCAGCTCCGACGCGGCCGAGCGGCGCAGCACGATCACGTTGTCGGCGGCACCGGTGTCGACCAGCGTCGCTTCGAGACCCTGCGCGAGCATGAGCACCCCGGCGAAGACGAACACGACGAGGGCGACTCCGCCGACGGTGAGGCCGGTCGTGAGCCGCCGAGCCCAGAGACTGCGCCAGATGTAGGCGAACGGGATCTTCACGTGGCCGGCTCCTTACCCGACAGTCCGCAAGCCGTTGACGATCGACAGGCGCGCGGCCCGAACGGCGGGCGCGGTGGCCGCCGCGACTCCGCAGAGCCCCGCTGCGACGAGTGCCAGCACGATCGTCACGGGCGCGATGGCGATCACGGGAAACATCGTCGGCAGCGCCCGGGAGAAGCCTTGCACCACTGGAAACGTGAGCAGAACCCCGACCACGCCTCCCAAGACCCCGATCAGGAGCGACTCACCCAGGATGAACGTGACCAAGTGTCTGCCGGTGAAGCCCAGGGTCTTGAGCACGGCGTACTCTCGCGTGCGCTCCCGGACCGCCATGACGATGGTATTGGCCAGCACCAGGAGGATGATGCCGATGATCACAAACGAAATCACCTGGAGGGACGTGATGATGGCGCTCGACATCTGCACGAAGCCCTGCTGGAACTCCTTCTCACTCTCGGTCTTCGTGGGCGCCTGGGAATTCGTAAACAGCTCATCCACGGCCCCCGCCACCTGCGGCATGGCGTTGGGATCGTTCACGCGCACCACGTACCACCCGGCACCCACGTTCCGCCCCGGCTCGCGCTGTTTCACCTGTTCGTCCAGGTAGGCCCACTGAAAGAACATCTGGGTCTCATCGGTGGAGGGCTCCTTGCCGTGATAGATGCCCCGCACCGTGAACTGCCACGCCCCGGGAAAGATGTCGCCGTTCATCGAGATGACATCGCCCACCTTGAAGCCATGCTGCGCCGCGAGCTTGGCGCCGATAATGCAACCCGATCGGTCCTGCGCAAATGCCGCGAGCTGATCCGGCGCCACGACGAACTCGGGATAGACCTGGAACCAGGTCTCCGGATCCACGGCCATGCGCGGCCAGAAGTTCTTGAAGTCGTTGGGGTCCCCGTAGACGCCGCCGAACCAGTTGGCCCAGGACACGATGGTGACGCCCGGGACCTTGGCGATCTGTGCGCGATCGGCATTGGGCAACGGAAAAATGAACGACACGCGGTGCCGCACGATCATGCGGTTGGCCGACGACCCCGTCACACCGGCATTCCAGGCACCCACGATGGTGCGCAGCAGCCCGAACGCCATCACCGCGGTGGCGATGCCAAGAATGGTGAGCACCGTCCGCAGCCGGTGGCGGAACGCGTTACGAAAGATGATCGAAAGCGTTTTCACGCGACCCTCCTACTGCAGCTCGCCTTTGTCGAGTTGGCGCACCACGTGCGCCCGCTCGGCGGCATGCGGATCATGAGTGACCATGACGATCGTTTTCTTGAATTCCTTGTTGAGCCGCTCCAGCAGCGTCAGAATCTCCTCGGCCGACTTGCGGTCCAGGTCGCCGGTCGGCTCGTCCGCCACGAGAATCGTGGGATCGGTCGCGATCGCCCGCGCAATCGCCACGCGCTGCTCCTGACCACCCGAGAGCTGGCGCGGGTAGTGTTTGACGCGATCGGTGAGACCCACGAGCGCGAGCGCCGTCTCCACGTGCTGGCGTCGATCCGCTTTGGATAGCGGCGTCAACAGGAGCGGCAGCTCGACGTTCTCGTACGCGGTGAGCACCGGAATCAGGTTGTAGAACTGAAACACGAACCCGATGTGGTTGGCGCGCCACTTCGCCAGCTGGGATTCGGACAGCTTGGTCACGTCCGTCCCCGACACGGTGATGGTGCCGGCGTCGGGTCGGTCGATCCCCGCAATCAGGTTGAGGAGGGTCGTCTTCCCGGAGCCCGACGGCCCCATCAAGCCCAGGAACTCTCCTTCCGGCACGTCGAGCGTGATGGCTTGAAGGACCGGCACAACGTTGCTGTCGCGCCGGTAGGATTTGCTGATGCCCTGGATCTGGACGATCGGATTGGCCACGAGTCAATTCCCGAATTAAAGCAGTTTGACTTTGACCCCGCGCTGCACGCGGGCGTCCACGCTGTCGATCACTTGCGTTCCCACCGCGAGTCCCTGCAGCACCGCGATCCCCCGGCCCACGCGCCGGCCCACCGTGACCGGGACCGGCACCGCGCGCCCCGACGTCACCGTGTAGACGACGTTCTGGCCGTCCCGCAGCACGACGGCGCTCGCCGGCACGGTCAACACCGGCGTCGTGTCGGACGACGTTGTCTGCTCGGCACGCGGCAACAGATGCACCTTCGCACTCATTTCCGGCAGGACCCGAGCATCGTACCGACGGAACGCCACCTTCACCTGCACGGTCGCTTTGGCGCGGTCGGCCGTGGGAACGATCTTAGCCACACTCCCCGGATAGCGCACGTCGGGATAGGCATCCAGCACGATCTCACACGGCTGCCCCACTTGGACCTGCTCGATACTCGATTCGGACACATCGATCTCGACCTGGAGCGAACCCAGGTCCGCGAGCGTCACGACCGCGGCCTTGGACTGGATGCTCCCGGCCAGCGGCGCCACCATCTCGCCGACGTCGGCGTTCTTCGTCAGCACCGTGCCGTCGAACGGTGCCCGGATCACCGTGTTTTCGAGCGCAACCTGGGCCGCCTGCACACCGGCCTTGGCGAGCGCGATGGTGGCGAGCACGCGGGCGTGTCGCGCTTCGGCGGCGTCAACGGCTTCCTGCGCTGCGAGGTTGCTCTGCAACAGCGCCCGCTGCCGTTCGCGTGCCCGCGTCGCATCCTGCAGATCCGCCTCGCTCAACTGCAGATTCGCCTGCGCCTGAGCAAGCTGCGCCTGGACATCGGAGGCCTCGATGCGCGCGATCACCTGATTGCGACGCACGCGGTCGCCCTCCACGACGCCAAGGTAGACCAGCCGGCCGGTGCCCTTGGAGGCCACGGCCGCCTTGCGCTGGGCCACCACGTAGCCGCTGGCCACTACGACGACGTTCGCCTGGGACGGGGCGACGAGCGTGGCCGGCGTGAGCCGCACCGCAATCGCGCCGCCGCGTCCGCGCGCGACCACCGTTGCCGTTACGCCGATCAGCGCCACGAACGCCGCGACGAGAAACATCCAGCGGGGCACACCACTCCGGCCTTCGGCCCCGGGGGCGTCGCTCCGGTTGATCCGCAGCCCGCTCAGGTCGGCGTTCTTCGCATCCATCGCCCGGAATGCTAACACCGCTCGGCACGTCGGTGCGGGGGGGCTCCAGGCTCGGAAGCCACGCGCCTCACCTTGCAATCCGCCTCCCACACCCCGAATCTCGACACGATCATCGTTACAGGACGAACAGCACCGCATGGCCCTTATGCCACGGCACGGGCGGGCGTCCTTCGATCACCAACTTGCCAGCCACCTGATGCGACGCCATGGCGCGGACTGGCCCGCTCGGGTCCGGGCGCTCTACGTCGGGGACGACGCGACCGATGAGGAGGCGTTCCGATCCCGGCACGGCATCGGACGATCGATCTGTGTTGGCGCGCCGTGGGACGCCGGAACGCGCCCGTGAGCAGGCCTCCTGAGGGCCCGTTGCCCTCCCGCTACACCCTTGCTCAACTTGCGCGTGGGGGCTACGTTAGCGGCCCGCAATGGCGCAACAGGCGCTCGTGGTGTTGACCACGCTCGGCACGGAAGCCGACGCACGCGCCCTCGTCACTGCGCTCGTAGAACAGCGACTGATTGCGTGCGGCACGGTGGTACCCGCGGCCCGCTCGATCTATCGCTGGGAAGGAAAAGTCACCGAAGCGGGTGAAGTCCTGGTGCTGCTCAAGACCAGCGCGGCGCGATGGGACGCGCTGCGGTCGAGCGTCGAGCGCCTTCATCCCTATCAGGTGCCGGAGCTGCTGGCCCTCCCGGTGACTCACGGATTGGAGCAGTATATGTCCTGGCTTTCGCACGAGGTTACCGAATGATGCGACAATTCTCCCAGCGCCACCGCTCGAATGATCGAGCCCGCGTCGCGGCAGAATTGTCGGAAGAAGCCCGCCTGCTCACCGAAACGACGTTGCCCGCCGGCGCGACCGATGCGCCCACCTCGGATGCCGATGGCGGTCACGGAGCGAGCGGCAACGGCGGCAACGGCCACGGCAACGGCAATGGACACGGCAACGGTTCCGCCCGGCGAGCCGGGAAGCGGGTCTTCCCGTCCAACCGATCGGCGGCGGAGCACGCGCTCGCGGCGATCGACGCCCGCCTGACCGATCAGCCCGACAGTGTGACGCTGCTGCTCGAACGCGCCTCCGTGCTCGGCTCGATGGCGCGCTACGCCGAAGCGCGCGGCGATCTCGAGCACGCGCTGCTGCTCGATCCGGGGAACCTCACCGTGCGCAGCGCGCTGGGGATCGTGCTGCTGCGCAAGGGTCTGTGGTCCTCCGCCGTGCCGCATCTACGGACCGTCGTCGAAAACGAGAGCTGGAGTCCCACGGCGTGGTTCTATCTCGGCGAAGCGCTGAATCACGTCGACGACCTGGACGGTGCGCTGGCCGCGTACGTCCGCGCCAGCGAGCTCGATCCCCTGCATGCCAAAGCGCTGTACGGGCAAGGCGTCGTGCTCGACCGCCTGCATCGGCCCCAGGATGCCGCGCCGCTGTATCGCCGTTCCCGGGAGGTGGCCGCGCGGTGATCCGCGTGGTCGTCGACGATCTCGGGTTCTTTCCCGCCGACGCCATCGTCCGTCCCGCCACCGCCCAGCTCGAGCCGACTACGCCGGCGTTACGGCGTCTCGAGCAGGTGGGCGGACCGGAGTTCCAACGACACCTGGATCTGCACACCGAGCTGGCGGTCGGCGCGGCCGTGGTGACCGCGGCTGGCGGGGACCTCCCCGCCGAATTCGTCATCCACGCCATCATCCAGAGCCCTGAGGAACCGATTTCCCGCCGCGGCGTCACGCGCGCCTGGCGCTCGGCGCTGGAACGCGCGCGGCAATGGGGCTTCGCGCGGCTCAGCGTGCCGCCGCTGGGAATCGGCGCGGGCAACCTCTCCCTCGAGGACGCCGCCGAGATCCTGGTGTCGGAGCTGAACGAGCAGCCGCCCGATACCGCGGCGCCGGCCGATGTCGCGATCATCGTGGAAACGGAGGAGCAGCGCGACGTGTTCGAGGGCGTGCTGCGGCGCGTCCGCGCGAGGTTGTCCTGAGCCGCCGGCGCTGGGCCATTCTCATTCTGGTCGCCTGGGCGGCGACGTTGGGATGGCTGGTGCGGCGGGAATACTTCCGCTCCTCCAGCGCGCGCCTCGCCGAAGCGGCGCTCGCCGTGTCCCCGGGGGCGATGTTCTACCGCCTCTCACTCGGCGCCCACCAGCTGGGATACGCGTCGACCACCGTCGACACCCTGGTCGATTCGATCCGCCTGGTGGACATGCTCGTGCTCGACGTACCGGCGGTGGGGCGTCTCAACCGCGCTGAGGCCCGCAGCGCGGCGACCCTGGACCGCGGACTGCGGTTGCGCGGCGTGCACAGCACCGTCGATGGTCCGACGGCGCGGTTCGACGCCCGGGCCGCGCCGCACCCGGAGGGACGCTGGTCCCTGAGCATCCGGTCGGCCGCCGACTCCCTGAGCAGCGCCGTACCCCCCGGTCCCATCGAGCTGCCCTCGTTGTGGCCGCTGCGGCTCGCCTTCGGCGGCGCCCTGCGGCCTGGGCGCACCGCCACGGCCCGGGTGTTCGACCAGTTCACCCTGCAGTTCCGCAACGTCACGCTCCGCGTCGGCGCGGAATCGATTCTCGTCGTACCGGACAGCGCCGACTACGATTCGACCACCATGGCCTGGGTCCCGGTGCAGTTCGACACCATGCGGGCCTACCGACTCGACGGGGCGCCGGACGGTCTGCGCCTGTGGATCGACCGCCAGGGCCGGCTGGTGCGGGCCCACTCGCCGCGCGGCTTTGCGATCGAGCGGACGGCCTTTGAGCTAGCCTACGAGAACTTTCGCCGCCGTGACACCCTGCGCCTGATGCGGGCCAGCGCCGCTCCCGCCAGCGGCGCCATCGTGGCGACGACCGCCCTGCGGGCGGGGATCCGCCCGGACCCGCCGATCAGGAGTCTGCGGCTGCGCCTGGCGGGCGGCGAGGTCGCCGGGCTCGACCTGGACGGCGGGCGGCAACGCCTCTCGGGCGACACACTGCGCATCGAGACCGAACGGACCGCCACCCTGGTGGCGGGCTACCGCCTTCCGAACGCGGCTCCCGAGCTTCGCGACTTTCTGTTGCCCGCGGTGCTCATGGAAAGCAACGACCTGCGCGTCGCCGCCCAGGCGCGCCTCGTCGCCGGCGGCGAGCGCGATCCGTGGCGGGTCGTGGACCGCCTGACCCGGTGGGTGGCGACGACGGTGCAGGACGATACGGCGGGCCACGTGAGCGGAGCCGCGGGCGTGCTGAACCGCCGGCGCGGCGACTGCAACGAGCGCGTGCAGCTGCTGATCGCGATGGCGCGCGCGCTCGGCGTCCCGGCGCGCCCCGTGGCGGGACTGCTTCATGCCAACGGACGGTTCTATTATCACGCCTGGGCCGAGGTATACCTCGCCGACTGGGTGGCCGTCGACCCGTCGTTCGGCCAGGTTCCCGCGGATGCCGCGCACATCCGGCTGGTGACGGGCGCACTCGCTCGCCCCCTGGAGCTGACACGACTGTTGGGATGGCTCACGCTCGAGGTGTCATGATTCGTCTGGACGGCCTCACGAAGCATTACGGGAGCTTCGTCGCCCTGGATCACGTGACCCTGCACGTGCCGCGGGGCGTGCTGTACGGGTGTCTGGGGCCCAACGGCGCCGGCAAAACGACGATGCTGCGGATGATCGCGGGGATCCTGCGGCCGACCGATGGACGGGTGCTCATCGGGGGCGACGACGTGCAGGAGCGCCCCATCGCGGCCAAGATGCGGCTCGGCTTCATCCCCGATCGCCCGTTCGTCTACGACAAGCTCACGGGCGCCGAGTTTCTGCGCTTCGTCGCCGGACTGTATGGCCAGGAAGGCGAGATGGTGGAGCGGCGCATCGCCGAGCTGCTGGATGTCTTCGAGCTCTCGAGCTGGAAGGACGAGCTGATCGAAGCCTACAGCCACGGCATGCGCCAGAAGCTCATCATCTCGAGCGCGTTGATCCACCGCCCCGAGTGCATCGTGGTGGACGAACCGATGGTCGGGCTCGACCCCAAGGGCGCGCGGCTGCTGAAGGACATCTTTCGACAATTCGTCGGACGGGGCGGGACCGTGATGATGAGCACGCACACGCTCGAAGTCGCCGAAGCGATGTGCGACCAGATCGGCATCATCCAGCACGGCAAGATCGTGGCCCACGGCACGATGGCCGAGATCCGCCGCCAGCACGCCGCCGGCGACGCGAGCCTCGAGGAGCTGTTTCTCAAGCTCACGGGCGGCCACGCCGTCCGCGAGCTGGTCGAGGTGCTGGGCCGATGATTCAGCCGTCGCTCATCCACGTGCTCCTCCCCAAATGGCGCACCGCCCGACAGCGGCTGCGCGAAGCGCGAGCCGGCGGCGGCTCCGGCAAGCTCGTGATCCTGATCATCGTGGGCGGGCTGTTCTGGATGGGTGTGTACTGGACCCTGTACCGGATGCTCCTCTACTTCCGCGGCATCGAGGAGCTCGGTCCGCTCCTGGCCGGGAAGCTGCTCGGGCTGGTGCTGCTGTCGTTCATCACGATCCTCATCCTGTCGAACGTCATCACCGCGCTGTCCAGCTTCTTTCTCGCCAAGGACCTGGACCTGCTGGTCTCGGCGCCGGTGGATTGGCTGCGCATCTATCTCGCGAAGCTGGGCGAGACGCTGGTGCATTCCTCGTGGATGGTGGCGCTGATGATCGTGCCGATCCTCACGGCGTACGGCGTGGTCTACGACGGCGGTCTGCTCTTCATCCCCGTCGCGCTCGCCGTGTTTCTGCCGTTGCTCGCGCTGCCCACCGTGTTCGGGAGCGCCCTCACCCTGGTGTTGGTGAACGTCTTCCCCGCCCGGCGCACGCGCGATCTGCTGTCGATCATCGCGCTGGGCGCCGCCGGGGTCGTGATCCTGTTGTTCCGCATGATCCGGCCCGAGCAGCTGGCCCGTCCGGAAGGGTTCCGCAACCTGCTCGACTTCATCGCGGTGCTGCGCACGCCGACCTCGCCATTCCTGCCGAGCGAGTGGGCAACGAACGTGATCATGGGATATTTGCGCAACGAGCTCGATCCCCTGCCGCTCACGCTGTTGTGGACCACAGCGGCGGCCTTCGTGACGCTCGGCGCCATCCTGCATCGCTACTTGTTCGCCACGGGATTCACGAGGGCGCAGGAAGGCGCGGAGCGCTTCGTGCGCGGGGCGTTGTGGCGGCGCACGGTGGGCGCCGCCCTCTTCCCCCTGCCGGTGGCCAAGCGCGAGTTCGTCCTGAAGGACGTGAAGCTGTTCTTCCGGGACACGACGCAGTGGAGTCAGCTGATCCTGCTGGCGGTGCTCGTCGTGGTCTACCTGTTCAACATCAAGGCGCTGCCGCTGTTTCGCGGCGAGCAGGTGCCGTTCTTCACCATCACCCTCGTCTCATTCCTGAACTTGGGGCTCTCGGGCTTCGTGCTCGCCTCGATCGCGGCCCGTTTCATTTTTCCCGCCGTCTCCCTCGAAGGCCGGCAGATGTGGCTGCTGCGCTCCAGCCCGCTCAACCTGCGCACCCTGCTATGGTCGAAGTACTGGGTCGGGACGGTGCCGCTGCTCGCGCTCGCACTGCTGCTCACCGGCCTCACCAACATCCTGCTGAAGGCGTCACCGTTCATGATGATCGTGAGCCTCGGCGCGATCAGCGCCTTGACGCTCGCGATCGCGGCCCTGGCTCTGGGGTTCGGCGCCCTGTACCCGCAGTTCGAAACGGAGAACGCCGCCCAGATCCCCACGTCATTCGGGGGCCTGATCTTCATGATGACGACGATCGTGCTGCTGGCCGCGGTCATCATGCTCCTGGCCCGGCCGGTGTATCGCTACGCGCAACAGATTTACGAGGGGCGACCGGCCGTCGTGAACGTCGAGAGTCTGCTCTGGTTCGCGGCGGCGGCCACGGTGTGTGCCTTGGCGACGGCGATTCCGCTGCGCATGGGGCTGAAGAAGATGGAGCGCTTCGAGTTTTAGGACCTCACCCCCGGCCCCTCTCCGCTCCGCGGAGAGGGAACAGGGGATGCGACGTTTTAGAGCGGGAAGTTGAGCCCGCCAACGAATTCGACTCGATCCACATTGCTGGCCAGCACGGCGCGGAACTCTGCGAAGGGCCGTAGGCTGGGTGTATAGAACTGCCATCCGCCCAGCAGATTCAGACCCACCTTCGTATCGCCGAAGCCGAAGGCACTGACATGAGTAATCCCCAATCCACCGCCAACATACAGGCCCGGGTTCGGCATGTTCAGTCTGGGCCACCAGCGTCCATTGGCGTTGAGGCTCCATGCATTGCCGGGGCCGCCGGGGAAGTACAGATCGAAAGAGGGATAGATGTCGAACTGCGGAGCGACCTGGTAACTGAACTGCGCGCCAACCAGGAAGTCGAACGAGTTGGTGGCAAACCCCGCTTGCGGCCCGAGCAAAGGACGGGCGCTCTGACGGGTACGCTGCGCCGTAGCGGTCGAGGTTACGACCAGAGTTGCGAGAGCCACCAGAAGTGCGTGCCTAGAGAAGTTCACGCGTGTCGTCCTCAGTTGAAGGGTCAAGGATCTACTGCAACTTGAAGTTGAAGCCCCCGACGATCTGAAATGCACTGCCGGAGCCGAGAATCAGCCGGCCCTCGGCAAAAGGCGAGAACGGCCGGCGACGCGCCTCCAGCCCGCCGATGACATTCAGGTTGACATCCCCGCTGCCGCCGGCGGCGCTGGTGTGCAGATACCCGATACCGCCGCCGACATAGAACGCCCCGGTCCGCGTGGGGGGTCGGACCTTGAGATCCAGATTGAGCGCCCACAGCGTCCCCGGGCTCACGGCGTAATAGTCCACCGACGGGTAGAGGTCGAGACGACCGCTGAGCGGCAGCGACGCCTGCAGGCCGAGCGTCAGGGCGTCGGCGTCGAAGTGATATCCCGCGTGGGGGCCGACGCGGGCCGGATCCACGGTGCGGGCCCGGCGCTGGGCGGCCGCCGTGCCTGCCATGACCAACCCGACCATCATCAGCATAATCGTGCGGTGCCACGTACCCGTCACGCGCGGTACTCCTCGGCCAGAGTTCGACAGGCATCCATACAACGCCGCTGACATTAAGAGCCGCAGGTGGGGAAAATCAAGAGCGGCGGACCGCTCGCGCGACCCGCCGCCCGCTGCGTGATGCGACTCACATCGGTTATTGGACCCGGAACGGAATCCCCCACTCATTGGAGCGATAGGTGTCCGCGGTCCCCAGGACCAGGGTCGCCGCATCGAGCGCGTCCACCACGAAGCGATCGCGCCCGGTGTGCCGCACCACCCAGCGGCGCTCGAAGTCGCCGTTGCCGTTGTCCTGCATCGGCACGCGCCGCCACCGGATCCCGGACGGATCCGCATGCCGCACGTGCAGGAACACGAAGGTCGTGGGCGAGAAAGTGCCGCCCGTCGAGTTGTCGACATGGGCGGTGACCTTCACCGTATCGCCCTCGCGGAAGCGCGGGATGACGGGATCGATCGCGATCAACGAATCCGGATTGTCCACCGCGAGGCGCAGCGAGTCGTTCACGTACACGGCCACGTTTCGGATCTGCACGGTGCGCCGGCTGACGTCGGTGTTCTGCCAGTTGAGCAGCGTCAGGGCCACGGCGCGCCAGCCGCGCGACGCCGCCGGGTCGCGCACGAACACGGCCCGCTGCTGCACGCCGTCGGCCAGGGGCTTGGCCGTCGGATTGAAGACCGCGTCGGTGGACGTGTCGACCAGGAAGATGCCCTCGAAGGTGACCCCGCGGGTGACCCAGGCGGAGTCGCCCTGCACCACGACAGTCCGGCTGAAAACGGGACGCGGCCCGCCGCGCACGACGCGCAGCCGGCCCCAGAAGAGCGGCGCGATCGCCGTATCCTGGACGCCGGAGCTCAGGAACAGCGGCGCCGTGGGCGTCGAGGCGATCGCGCCGGAGTCTCCGAATTCGTAGTCGGTGTACCCGGTGAGCCCTTCGTACGCGGCGAGGACCTGGGTCTGATCGGTATTGAGGGCGGTGGAGCTGTCGCTACACGCCGTGCCGGCCAGGGCGACGGCGATCGCGCCCGCGAGGGCGAGAGTGGAGGTGCGCATGGGTACGGCTCCTGTCGGTCAAGGGACGATCGGACTGTGCAAGCCGCAGGAGCAGACGCGAACCGTGTGCGAGTGTTAACGGCGTGATCGTGGTCACGCCCGGCGCGGTCAGGCGGCCACGCGCCGTCCGCAGGACGAGCAGAACCGTGCTCCCGGCGGCATCGCCGCGCCACAGCGCGAGCAGAAGCGGTCCGCCAGCTCCAGCCGCCGGCCGCACTCGGAGCAATAGCGCGGGTCCCGCTCCGCGACGGGACGCGGCCCATGGACCGGGCAGGCACGGTCGGCGCTGGGGGGAATGGCCGGGCGCGGGGCGGAGGCAATCGACGCGACGAGCGCCGGCGCATCGGCGCGCAGCGCCTGCAGTGCCTCGGCAGTGTAGCGGCGCTTCAGTTCGTCATAGTCGGCGTCGGTGAGCTTGCCCGTGGCGCGATCGAATTCGATCTCTTTCAGGGCGCGCAGGGCCACCGATCGTGGCGACAGGTCGTCCTCGGGGTCGAGGGCGGCATCATCGGCGATCGGCTCCGGCCGGCGCGGCACCAGCACCGGACGCAGCACGAAATAGATCGCCGCGGCCGCGAGCATCACGCCGGCCGCGAGCTCGACCACGGACCTCACGCGCGAAACTGCTCCAGCTCGTGGCGCAGCTGCTCGAGCTCGCCGGCCGTCGTCGGGGGCAGGACGGCCGCACCAGCGCCCGTTTCGACCGGGCGGGCGCGCCGCGCCCAACGGGAGATCACGATGACGAGGGCGATGCCGACGCCGAGTATCGCCAGGCCCGGCAGGAAATACGCGGTGAGATTGAACCCGCGGGCGGGCGGGGCCATCAGCATTTCGATCCCGTGCTGGCGCACGAAATCCGCCACGATTTCCTCGCCCGTCATGCCGGCCGCCGCGAGCGCCACGACGTTGCGGTGCAGGCCCGGGCTGGCTGGACACGTGAAATCCGTGGTGCGGCAGGTATAGATGTCGAGACCGCAGCCACAGGTACACCGGAGCCGCTTCTCGATCGCCTGAATCGCCGCATCGTTGTCGGCCGCCGTCGTGGGCTCGACCGGCCGGCCCGCACGCCCGGGGTCCCAGAGCTTGCCCGCCGGACCGGCTTCGGGCAGCGTATCCTGGGCGGATAGCAAGACTCCCACGCCTCCGGCGAGAAACTCGCGCCGCGTCCAGTCCGTCGATCCGGCCATCCGCCTACCCGACTGCTTTCGCCACCAGCTTGACGGCGTATCCCGCCTGCGCGCGGCGCACCGCCGGCGCGCCGCCGCCCGGCCACATCACGACCAGACCGCCGAACACCACGATCAGCCCGCCGAACCACACCCACCAGACGAGCGGGTTGATCGTGAAGCGGTACACGGCCTGCTCCGTGCCGTTCACGACGCCGGCGAGCACGATATAGAGATCTTCCCGGGCGTCGCTCCGGATGCCGACCTCCGTAGACGGCTGGAAGGTCGGCTGTCCCCGACTGTCGACGTGCTGCCGCTTTTCCGTGCTCAACACGCCGATGCGCCGACCGTCGCGCGTCACGTCGACGGTCCCCGCGGTGACCTGGCGGTTGAGCGCGTCGTACTGCGAGATCCCGAGGTGGGTGAACGTATAGGTCCATCCATACGGACTCCGCAGCGTCGCCGATTCGCCGGGCCGCAGCGTCGCTTCGGTTTCCGTCTTGAAGGCGAGTCCCGCGAACGCGATGAACAACACGACGATGCCGACGTGGACGATGTAGCCGCCGTAGCGCCGCCGGTTGCGCGCGATGAGGCGGCCAAACGCGAGCCACCACCCTTCCCCGTACTGGCGGTGCCGCGCCGCGACGCCGCGGGCGAATTCCTGGACGACCGTCCCCAGGACGAACCCGCCCAGGCTCAGCGCCACGAGCGGATACGGATCCCGCATTCCGGCCACCAGCAGCACGAGCGCCGCCAGGATGAACGAGGCGGTTGGTGCGGCGAATTGCCGGCGGAGATTGGGCAGTGACGAACGTCTCCAGGCGATCAGGGGGCCGATGCCGGTGAGCAGCAGCAGCAACAGGCCGAGGGGGATGTTCACACGATTGAACGCGGGCGGACCCATCGTGACCTTGGTACCGGTCGCCCATTCCGACAGGATTGGATACACCGTCCCCAGCAGGATCGAGAACGCGATCCCCACGAGCAGCAGGTTGTTGAACATGAAGCTCGCCTCGCGGCTCACGATCGACTCGAGCGTCGATTCGGCCGTGAGGTCCGGCAGGCGCCGGGCATAGACCCAGAGGCTCAGGGCGCCGGCGATCGCCAGGAACCCCAGGAAGAAATACCCGACATTCGACTGGGTGAACGAGTGCACCGAGGCGATCACGCCGGAGCGCGTCAAGAACGTCCCGAAGATCGACAGCAGCCACGACCCGATGATGAGCAGCAGGTTCCACTTCTTCAGCATGCCGCGCTTTTCCTGGATCATCACCGAGTGCAGGAACGCGGTCATGGTGAGCCACGGCAGGAAGGAGGCGTTCTCGACCGGATCCCACGCCCAGTAGCCACCCCAGCCCAGCTCGACGTACGCCCACCACATGCCGAGGCAGATGCCGATCGAGAGAAACAGCCACGACAGGAGCGTCCACTTGCGGATCGCGACCAGCCAGTCGACCTCGAGCCGGCGCGACAGCAACGCCGCCATGGCGAACGCGAAGGGAATCGTGATCGAGATGTAGCCGAGGTACAGCATGGGCGGGTGGAACACCATGCCGGGATTCTGGAGCTGCGGGTTCAAGCCGCGGCCGTCCAGCGGCGTGAACGCGAGCCGTTCGAACGGATTCGCGCCGCCGAACAACATCACGCTCACGAAGAACGCGATCACGAGGCTCGTGATCGCCCCCACGTAGGGCAGGTACACCCGGTGGCGGGGCGCCGTGACGACCTGAGCGACTGCGGCGAACACCGACAGCACCGCGGCCCAGAACAACAGGCTCCCTTTCTGGCCGGCGTACAGGGCGGACCACGTGTAGAACGTGGGCAGGTTGCGGCTGGTGTAGGCGGCGACGTACTCGACGTTGAAATCGTGACGGAACAGCGCCACCTCGAGGGCGACGACGGCGACCAGCAGCGCGCCGCACAGGGCGAACACCGCGTGCCGGGAGCTGGCGATCAGATCGGCGCGCCCGCGCGCGGCGCCCAGCAGCCCGGTCAACGCCCCCCACACCCCCAGCAGGCATGCGACCCACAGCGCGAGCCCGCCCAGCAGCGTCATTCAGGCCTGCGGAACGGCTTCGTAGCGGGAGCCACACTTGGCCAGCACGTCCGTCGCGCGAATCACGCCGTCGCGCTGCAACCGGCCCTCCACCACCACCTCGACGCTGTCGTTGAACGTGTCCGGCGGCAGGCCGCGAAAGACGACCGGATAGGTCGCGCTGCCGTCCGTGATGCGGAACTGCAGCGTCTGGGTCGCGACATCGCGGGTGACGCTGCCCGGCACGACGTGGGCGCCCACCTTCATGCCGACGTCGTAAAAGGTCGGGTCCACGGCGACCTTCTGCGACAGCTCGCTCGGCGTGAGAAAGTATTGCCCCGTCTGCTTGATGCCCGTCGCCATGAGGTAGCCGACCCCGCCGACAATCAGAGCGGCCCCGAGGACGAACTTCATGCTCGGCTTCATCTGTCCATTATAGCCCTTGGAGTTACGGCCGTTCTACCCCTATCGCCGTGTGTTTCTTCATACTCTCCTAGGCCTACCTCCACCAACAGGATGCCGGTCACCTGCCTCCGGTTTGGCTGGCGACTCCCCGTTTCGTAGATTAGGCACCGCCCGTGACCTCCCCTGTGGGCGCTCCCGAACCGACTCCGCGACCGCGCGCGCCGTCCTTCACCACGCGGCCGGAACCCGGTATAGCTCTCACCCCGCCATCCGCGGGAATCGAATCCCAGGTCCGCCGCGAGCTGTTCCACCGGCTGTTGCGCGAGAGCCCACGGGCGGAAATCGCCCACCTGGTGGTCTACTTCGTGGTCGCCGTGCTGCTCGCGCCATCGCTGCCCCCTCCGGCCCTGGCCATGTGGGGCGTTGCCATCGCCGGCTGCGTGGTCGCCCGCGAGATCCTCCGCCGCCGCCTTGGGACGACGACCTCGGTGGAATCCGGCATCCAGCGCTTTCGGTTGGCACTCGCGGCGACGGGGCTGGTCTGGGGCGTGGGGGCGGCCGCGTTCATGCCCAGCATTCCGATCGTCCAGGCCGCGCTCCTGCTCGTCGTGCTGAGCGGGCTCGCCGCCGGCGGGGTCGCGTCGGTCTCGGCCGACCTGTGGAGCTACCGCTACTTCCTCGCCGGGCTGCTGGTGCCCGCGCCGGTAGGGATCGTGCAAGCGAACTTTGGACGGGACATGCCGGTGGTCATCGTCCTCCTCGTCCTGTATGCGGCGGCGATGATGGTCTTCCACCGCAGCTCCCACGAGCTGTTGTTCGGCCACCTCATGCAGTCGGAGGAGCTGTCGCAACGCGAGAACAAGGCCGTCCAGGATCGCGCGTATCTGGACGCACTGCTGACGGCCGCGCCCGTGGCCATCGCGGTCGTGGACCACGATGGGCGGATTCGCGGCATCAACCCCCAGTTCACCAAACTGTTCGGGTACCAGGGCGACGAAGTGATGGGCCGCGATCTGAACGACCTGGTCGTGCCCCGCTCCGAGCTGGCGAAGGCGTCACGTCTCGACCAGCGCGCCCGGAAAGGCGAGCTGGTGGCGGTCGAGGCGGAACGCCGGCGCAAGGATGGAACGCTGGTCGCCGTCCGCGCCTCGGCCGGCCAGGTCGAAAGCAGCGGAGGCGGTGGTGATGTGCTCGTGATCTACGAGAACATCAGCGACCGGCGCCGAGCGGAGGACGCCCTCACCCAGCTGGCCAGCATCGTCCAGTCCTCGGAGGACGCGATCATCGGACAAACGCTGGACGGCACGATTGCCACCTGGAACGCGGCGGCGCATCGATTGTTCGGCTATGCGCCGGGTGAGGTGCTGGGGCGTCCGATCGCCCAGCTCGCGCCGCCGGAACGCGCGCCCGAAATGACGGCGGTGCTCGACCGCATCCGTCGCGGCGAGCATGTCGACCACTTCGAGACCGTGCGCCTGCGCAAGGACGGGACCCCGGTCCCGGTGTCGCTGAGCGTCTCCCTCACCCGCGACGCGGCGGGTCGCATTCGCGGGTTCTCGACCATCGCCCGTGACGTCCGCGAACAGGTGGCCACCCGAGACGCCCTGCGCGACGCCCGCGACGTCGCCCAGCGCCTGGCGCAGACGCGCAGTGCGTTCCTGGCCAACATGAGCCACGAGATCCGCACGCCGATGAACGCGATTCTGGGCCTGACCGAGCTGCTGCTCGACACCGACCTGGCCCCCGAGCAGCGGCACTCGCTCACGCTGGTCCAGACCTCCGGCGAAACCCTGCTCACCCTGCTGAACGACATCCTGGACTTCTCGAAGATCGAAGCGGAGCACCTGGAGCTCGAACACATCGCGTTCGATTTGCCGCATCTGCTGGACTCGACCATGAGCCTGCTGGCGATCCGGGCCCGGGAGCGGCGGCTCGAGCTCGTGGCCCACACCGCGCCGGACGTGCCGGCCATGGTGCGTGGCGACCCGACGCGGCTGCGGCAAATCCTCACCAATCTGATCTCCAACGCGATCAAGTTCACCCATCAGGGGGAAGTCGTCGTGTCCGCGGTGCGTGTGGGCGACGTGGATGGACGCGCCGCCATCCGGATGGCCGTCCGGGACACCGGCATCGGCATCGCGCGGGAGAAGCTGGGCACGATATTCGAGGAGTTCTCCCAAGCCGATGCGTCGATGACGCGGAAATACGGCGGCACCGGCCTGGGGCTGGCGATCGCGCGGCGCCTGGTGCGCCTCATGGGCGGCGAGCTGGCGGTGGCGAGCGAAGTCGGCAAGGGGACCGAGTTCTCGTTCACGGTCGGCTTCGAGATCGACGCCGCGCCCGCCGCCGCGACTGCGGCCGAGGCGGCCCGCCTCGAGGGGCGGCGCGCGCTCGTCATCGACGACAACGCGACCAACCGGCGCATCGTGCTCGACATCCTGACGGCGGCCGGGATGCACGTGTCCGAGGCGGCCGATGGAGCCACTGGCCTCGCGTCGCTGCGCAGCAGCCACGGGACGGCCCAGTCATTCGACCTCGCTATCATCGACGCCCAGATGCCGGAGCTGGATGGATTCGAGCTCGCCACGGCGGTGCGCGCCGACCCCGACATCGCGGACATCCCCCTCGTGATGCTCACGTCGGCCGGCCAGCGCGGCGATGGCCAACGGTGCCGGGAACTGGGCATCCGCGGCTATCTCCCCAAGCCGATGTCCCGCAGCGACCTGCTCGAAGCGGTTGGCACCGTGCTCGCGACCCCCGACCCCACCGCCCTGGAGGCCTTCGTTACGCGGCATTCGATCGCGGAGTCGCGACGGCGCCTGCACGTGCTCGTGGCAGAAGACAATCCGGTGAACCAGGAAGTCGCCGCCTCGATGCTGCGCAAGCGCGGTCACGAGATCGACGTCGTGAACAATGGACGCGAAGCGGTGGAAGCCTCCGGCCGCAAGCGCTACGATGCCATCCTCATGGACGTGCAGATGCCCGAGATGGACGGCTTCGAGGCGACCCACGCCATCCGCGCCACCGAGCACGGGCGCACGCTGCCGATCATCGCGCTTACCGCGCATGCATTGAGCGGAGAGCGCGAGCGCTGTTTGGCCGAAGGCATGAGCGGATACCTCACCAAGCCGTTCAAGGCCCACGAATTGTTCGCAGTCGTGGAAGGCTGGGCGGCGTCCGCGTCCGCCGCCGCCGCGCCGGCACTCCCCTCTGTTTCAGGCGCCCCTGCCCCCGCCCCCGTGGATCTCGACGCCTTCCGGCATGAAATGCGCGCCGCCGGGGCCGAGGAAGCCGTGGACCCGGTGCTCGATACGTTCCTGCAGAGCGCCCCCGATCGCGTCGCGGCGCTCACCCGCGCGCTCGCCACCGGGACGGCAACGGAGATCGAGCGGGCCGCCCATGCATTCAAGTCCGCGTCCGCGACGATCGGCGCCAAGGGGTTGGCGACACTCCTGCAGCAGCTCGAGGTCGCCGGCAAAGCCGGAGATGTGACGGGGGCGCGCCGCGTCGGTGAAGGACTGGCGCGCGAGAGTGAAGCCGTGATCACCTACTTGCGGCAGGTGCGCGCGGCGCCCAGTCCCGGTTCCTAAGGGCCAGCCTGGGCCATCGCCCACTGCGCGGCGGCCGCCGGGGTCTCGAGCCGCGGCATGTCCACGACACCGACAAAGCGATCCTGCAGTCCCGCGACCGGCGTGCCGATCCGCAAGGCAAGTGCCACCTCGCTCAGCGTCCCGTGCCCGCCCCCCACGGCCACCACGGCCCCGGCCGCCCGGACGATCACGGCATTGCGCATCTCCCCCATGCCGGTGGCGAGCGGGATGTCGATGAACGGATTGGCATCGTGCCGGTCGTTGCCCGGCAGGATGCCGATCGTGGTGCCACCCGCCGCGCGCACGCCCTTCGCGACGGCTTCCATGACGCCGGTCAGTCCGCCGCACACGACGATCGCCCCGGCCTCCGCCAGGCGGCGGCCGAGTGCCTCGGCAAGCTGCGCTTCGGCGGCGGTGCAGCTCGATCCGCCGACGACGGCGACGATCGGCTTCACCGCCCGGGTGCGAACGGGGGCTGGACGGCGCCCCGATCGGTGAGGTAGCCGGAGACGTAGCGCGCGGGCGTGACGTCGAACGCCGGGTTGAAGGCCGTCACGTTCGCGGGTGCGATGGGCCGGCCCGCCATCACGCGCAGCTCGTCAGCGGAGCGGACCTCGATGGGAATGGCGTCGCCGTCCGGGATCGCCGGATCGATAGTCGACGACGGGGCGCAGCAGTACAGTGGGACGCCGTGGTGGCGCGCCAGCACGGCCAGACCGTAGGTCCCGATCTTGTTGGCGAAATCCCCATTCCCGGCGATGCGATCCGCCCCCACCAGCACGACGTCGATCCGCGCTGCGCGCATCAGACTCCCTGCCACGCCGTCGGCGATCAGCGTGCACGGCACCCCGGCCTGCCCGAGCTCCCAGGCGGTGAGCCGGGCACCTTGAAGCACCGGCCGCGTCTCGTCCACGAAGACGTGCACGCGGCGGCCGGCGTCGTACGCCAGATAGACCGGAGCCAGCGCCGTGCCGATGCCGCCCGTGGCCAGGGCGCCGGCGTTGCAGTGGGTGAGCACGTTGGCGCCGTCGGGCAGCAGCGCCAGGCCCGCCTCGCCGATGCGCCGGCACATCCCGCGGTCTTCCTCCCAGATCGCCGTCGCCTCGGCGCGCAGCCGCTCCCACACCGCCCCGCTGTCGCCGCGCGCGGTCCGGGCGGCGTCGCTCATGCGCTGCAATGCCCAACGCAGGTTGATGGCGGTGGGACGGGTGGTCCCGAGCCGCTCGGCCGCGGTGGTGAGCCGCTCGAGAAACGCGTCGCGCGGCAGGGTGCGGGCCCCACGCAGCTCGGCCACCAGACCCATGGCCGCCACGATGCCGATCAACGGCGCGCCGCGAACCTGCAGCGTCCGGATCGCCTCTGCCACCGCGTCGGCGTCTTCCAGATCGCGGTACACCGCGGTCTCGGGCAAGAGCCGCTGATCCAGAACCCGCACGGCGCCGGTGGGAGACCAGGTGACGGACTGGACGCTCATCCGGCCAACGTACGGGGAACCGCTCCGGGTGACAACTGCGTGGTGAGTGGGGAGTGGTACTCAACGGTTCACGCCGACCCTCGGCTAGGACCGGAGGGTCCTACTCCCCACTCCCCACGCCTTTTTTCCTGAGATAGGATTCTTCCCATGACCTACCACACGCTGCTGTTCGACATCCGCGACGGTCTGGCGGTCATTACCGTCAACCGGCCGGAGAAGCTGAACGCGCTCAATGACCAGGTGATGGCGGAGCTCACGGATGTGGCCGAGCGCGTTACGATCGAGCCCGAGATCCGTGGGGCGATCATCACCGGTGCCGGACCCAAGGCGTTCATCGCGGGAGCCGATATCGGGGATCTCTCCCGCCAAGGCCCCTTCGACGGCAAGGCACGGGCGATGCGCGGCCAGGCCGTCTTGCGGCGATTCGAGACCTGCGGCAAGCCCGTCCTGGCGGCCGTGAACGGGTTCGCGCTGGGCGGCGGCTGCGAGCTGGCGATGGCCTGCCATCTGCGCTTCGCCAGCGAGAACGCCAAGTTCGGCCAACCCGAAGTGAAGTTGGGCATCGCCCCGGGATACGGCGGAACGCAACGGCTGCCGCGCCTGGTCGGAAAGGGTGTGGCGCTGCAGCTCATTCTCACCGGCGAGCTGATCGACGCCCATGAAGCGCACCGCATCGGCCTCGTGAACAAGGTGGTTCCCACCGCCGACCTGATGGCCGAATCCGAAAAGCTGATGCGGGGTATTCTCGCCATGGCCCCCCTGGCCGTGCGCCTGTGCCTCGAGGCGGTAGATCGGGGATTCGACATGACGCTCGATGAGGGCCTGTTGCTCGAGGCGAACCATTTCGGCTTGCTCGCGGCCACGCACGACATGAAAGAAGGCACGACCGCATTCCTGGAGAAGCGACCGGCCCGGTTCGCGGGACGATGAGTCGGACCGTCTGGCGCGCCGCCGTGTTGCGGGGCCTCGCGGTGACGGCCGCGTTGGCCTGCCAGGTCGACCGCGACCGGCCCGGCCCACCGCGCTTGTCGATGACCATCAACGAGGACTCCGTGCAGTCGCCGGACACGGTCACCGGCTCGGTGCGGGCCGATGACACCGACGGCCTCGACTCGATCTGGCTGTCCGTCGACTCGGCGCCGCCGCTCGCCGCCGATGGCCTGCTCGAAGCCACCTTCATCGCCACGTTTCGCGCCGGCGTGCGCGGCGGGCACGTGCTGGGCGACCGCGTCAGCATCCGTTTCACCGCCCGCGACATCACGGGCTACCTCGGCGGGCTGGACACGTTCGTGGTGGTGAAGGGTCCCTGAAGGGCGACTCCCAAGCCCTTGTCATGGCTACAAATCCACGCCCCCAGGAACGCAACTAAGTCTTGACCTGACAATCATTTCCGGGTATTTTGGAAGGGCTTTCCGAGCACCTCGCGAAGCCCCTCCATAATGACGGATTTCAAGTCTCGGCGGCGCGCTCCGATGGCCGTAGGTGAGGCCCTGCAAGGCTACCTCAGCAAGTCCGGCCTCGGGCCCCGGATCGCCCAGGCGCAGCTGATCGCCGACTGGGCGACGATCGTGGGGCCGCAGATCGCGGCGGTGACGACGGCGGAAAGCGTGTCGCCGGACGGCACGTTGTACGTCCGCGTGGCGACGAGCGCGTGGCGAAACGAATTGCAGCTGATGATGCCCGAGCTGATGGCGCGCGTGAACGCGGGCCGCGGAGCGGGCCGGATCAAGACGATCCGCTGGCTCTAGCTCACACCCGGTCCCCATGGCGAAACCGAAGAAGACGACGGCCAAGACGAAACCGGACGGCAATGGCGGCTACCAGGCCGACTCGATCCAGGTCCTCAAGGGCCTCGAGGCGGTGCGCCGCCGGCCCGCGATGTATATCGGCTCCGTGTCCGGACGCGGGCTCCACCACCTGGTGTACGAGGTGGTCGACAACTCGGTGGACGAGGCGCTCGCCGGCTACTGCACGCGGATCGACGCCACGATCCACGCCGACGACTCGATCACCGTCGTCGACAACGGCCGCGGCATCCCGGTCGACAACCACAAGACGGAAAAGAAGCCCGGCGTGGAGGTCGCCCTCACGATGCTCCACGCCGGCGGCAAGTTCGACAAGAGCACCTACAAGGTCTCGGGCGGGCTGCACGGCGTCGGCGTCTCGGTGGTCAACGCGCTGTCCCGGAAGCTCGAGGTGTGGGTGGACCGCGACGGCAAGCGCCATCACATGGCGTTCGAGCGCGGGCAGACGAAGAAAAAGCTCGAGGTGATCGGGAAGGCAAAAGGCACCGGGACGACGGTGTCGTTCCTGCCCGATGACGGCATTTTCACCGAGACCCGCTTCGACTTCGCGACGCTCGCCACGCGGCTGCGCGAGCTGGCGTTTCTGAACAAGGGACTCCAGATCACCCTCACCGACGAGCGGAAAGGCTCCAAGAAGCAGGAGACCTATCTCTACAAGGGCGGGCTGGTCGAGTTCGTGAAATGGCTGCTGGGCAGCCGCAAGCCGCTGCACCAGAAGGTGATCGCCTACGAAGCGAAGCGCGAAGGGGTCGAAGTCGAAGGCGCGATCCAGTACGACGAGGGCTACAACGAGAATACGTTCTCCTTCGTCAACAACATCAATACGCACGAGGGCGGCACGCATCTCACCGGCTTCAAGGCGGCGCTGACCCGGACGATCAACGAGTGGGCGAAGAAGGACGGCCTCCTGAAGAAGGAGGAGTTCACGCTGTCGGGCGACGACGTGCGCGAAGGCCTCACGGCCGTGCTGCACGTGAAAGTGAAGGACCCGCAGTTCGAGGGGCAGACCAAGACCAAGCTCGGCAACTCCGAAGTCGAGGGGATCGTCAAGAGCGTGGTGAACGAAGCGCTGGGCGATTTCCTCGACAAGAACCCCAGCGTCGCCCGCACCATCATCGCCAAGGCGATCAGCGCGGCGCGGGCGCGTGAGGCCGCCCGCAAGGCGCGCGAGCTGGTGCGCCGCAAGAACGCGCTCGATGGCGGGCTGTTGCCCGGCAAGCTCGCCGATTGCTCGCTCACCGATCCGAAGCTGTGCGAGATGTATCTCGTGGAGGGCGACTCGGCCGGCGGCTCGGCCAAACAGGGACGCGACCGCGCGTTCCAGGCCATCCTGCCCTTGCGCGGCAAGATTCTCAACGTGCAGAAGGCCCGGATCGACAAGATCCTCTCCAACGAGGAGATCCGGACCATCATCACCGCCATCGGGACCGGCGTGGGCGAGGATTTCAAGATCGAGGACGCCCGCTACCACAAGATCATCATCATGACCGATGCCGACGTCGACGGCGCGCACATCCGCACGCTCCTGCTCACTTTCTTCTACAAGGAAATGAAGCAGTTGATCGACGCCGGCTACATCTACATCGCGCAGCCGCCCCTGTACCGCGTGGCCAAAGGCAAGGACGAGTTCTACGCGTACGACGAGAAGCAGCGCGACGAGTACGTGAAGCGTCTCACCAACGGCGCCGAAACGAAGGGCACCATCATGGTGCAGCGCTACAAGGGCCTGGGGGAGATGAACCCGGATCAGCTCCGGGACACGACCATGGATCCCCCCAAGCGGACGCTGCTCAAGGTGACCATGGAGGACGCGCTCGAAGCGTCGACGCTGTTCGAGACGCTGATGGGCGACGACGTGGAGCCGAGGCGCCGGTTCATCGAAGACAACGCCAAGTTCGTCAGGAATCTGGACATTTGATTGCGCTCATCGTCGTCGTCGCCGTCTTGCTGCTGATCCTGGCCTGGTTTTTCTTCGGCGGCCGCGGCGACGCCCCGGAGCCCACTGCACACCGGCGCCCCTCCGACGACATCGATCGGGCCGAGCTGGAGCAGGCCGAGCGTGACGTGCAGGACGCGGCCGACGAAGACAGCGTTCGCGACTGGGGTCCGGGCGCCGGTCCCCGCCCCCCGCACCAACTCTAGTCGACCGGCACGTCCACGCGCGCCGCTCCGCCCGACACGGGCCAGCGCGGCGTGTGCGAGGTTCCCTGGACCGTCTGGTCCAGCCCGCGCTCGGATTTCGACACGGTGGCGATCACGAATGTCCAGACCTCCGCGGGCGGCTCGCAGCGGAACGCGAGCGGCTCAGCGAGCGAGAGTTCCGGCGCGAACCAGGCGCCCCCGTCCGCCGCCAACGCCGCGGGATCCCAGCGCCACTGGACCGTAAGGGCCCCATCCTCGCCGAAGCGCAGCGCCTTGTCGGCCAGGCCGTCCGGGCCGCGGCAGTGAATCACGATCGCATCCGGGAGCCGTTCGATGGTCGCCTCGAGCGGGCGCCGCGCCCAGGAGCGCGTCGGCCGGTACTCGCCGCGCGCGTACGCGTCGAAGGACACGTCCGCCCCGAGGACCCGGTCGACGAACAGGGCGCGATCGTCGTGGTCGACCGGCGGGAGCGCTTCCAGGCGCACGCCCTTTTCGATTTCGTGAATGCTGGGCGCCCCGCCCCCGTCGGAGGCGGCGGTGGGGGGTGCCGCGTCGCCGGGCGCGGCGATCTCGTGATAGGCCTCGCGGCGCCGGGTCAGCACGTCGACCGCATTCCGGCCGGCGGCGAACCGTGTGAATTCCTCTACCGCTCCTCCGCGCGCCGGACTGACCAGGGCCGAGAAGCGCGCGGAATGCACCCAGATCTCGCGGTGGCCATCGCCGTCGAAGTCGAGCGTTTCGGCCGCCAGGGGTTCGCCGCGCCGCAGCTCGGCTTCGGCCGCGGCCAGCTGGTCCCACACCGCGCGCCGCAGGTGCGGGAGGTAGAGCCCGCCGAAGACGCCGTGCCAGTAGGCGTCGTTGCACTGCGCGCGGCCGATCGCCCGGCGGACCGCCGGGGGATCTCCCATGGCGCGGCACCGCGATGATAGCGCGGACATCTTCTTGTGCATGCGGTTCGCTTCCGGGTAGCGAACGAAGAAATTGCGCCAATGCGCGCCGCGCAACAGCGCGCCATCTTCGCCGGCCACCCGCCCGGCCCCGAGGTCGCGTTCGAGCCTGGCCATGCGCACGGCCCCCGCCGGCGGCAACGCCCACGTCTCCATCTCGCGATAGGAAGCCGTCGGCAGGTAGGCGAGCCCGCCGCTCGGCACCTCATCGAGGGCCGCCCCCGGCGCCGTGAGCCGGACTTCCCCGGTGGCCAACACGGCCTGCATCGCGTCGAAAAAGTCCCGCAGCCAGCCGCGGTCGTAGACCCATTCCTTCGTTCCCGGCCAGCCGCCGAATTTCTCTCCGTCGTCCGCGAGCACCGCGAGGGCATGGCCGGCGGTTCGCAGCCCGCGCAGGTAGGCCACCGTTTCGGCGGGCGGGCGGAACGGGATCAGGTAGCGCAACCGCTCGTGAATCGGGATCAGCGCCACGCGTTGGCCGTCGCTCTCCGTCCACCACGGCGTGTGCAGCCGGTCCGGCGTGAAGCCCGTCACGAGAAAATGACGATCGTCGACGAGCGTGTAGCGAACGCCGGCCTGCGCGAGGTCGGCCGCGAGATCCGGCTCCCACACGCGCTCCGTGAGCCACAGGCCCCCAGCCCGGACGCCGAAGCGGCGCTCGATCGCCTCCCGCATCCACGCTACCTGCTCGATCCGATCCCGGCGCGGCAACGAGATCAGGACCGGCTCGTAGAACCCCGACAGCAGGAGCTCCGCCTTGCCGTCGGCGACCAGGCGACCGATTTGATCCACCAGGCGGGGCTCGCGCGATTCGAGCCATTCGAGCAACGGACCGGAGACGTGCAGGGCGATCGGAAAGAAATCCCGTTCCGCCAGCCGATCGAGGAACGGACGATACACGTCGCGCACGTGCGCTTCGAGCACGTGGTCGAAATTCCCTACCGGCTGGTGAAAGTGGACGCCGAAGACGAAGCGCAGGGGTTCCAGTCAACCCTCCGCAGTGAAGCCGAGCCGCGCGGCGACGGGGGCGAGCGCGTCGGCCCTGGAGGACGGTTGCACGGCCCGAACCCGGTCGAACGCGGTCTGGGCGTCAAACGGCACATGCCGTCCGTCCAGCTCCAGGGCATCCGCCAGGTCGATCACCGCGGCGACCGCCTCCGCCGTGACATCCTGTTCCAGGGTCCCGACGGCACGCACGAGGGCGCGGGCCAGCACGGCCGACGCCGGGGCACTCCCGCCGGCGATCCGTGCGCGCTCTGCCGCGGTGAGCCGACGCTCGATCACTCCGGCCCGGAGCGCCGCGACGATCGGGAACCGATAGCGTTCGGGAAGATCGTCCAGCCCGAGTCGGGCCACGAGGCCCGTGTCCCCCGTCGCGGAGACGTCGAATGAGACCCGCGCCATACTGGAGCGGTGCCAGGACACCCGGTACGCTGTCTCGCGACCGCTGCGGCCGTCGGTGACGGTGACCTGGCCCCCGTCTTCCTCTATCCGGGCGGTGGCCCCACAGGTTGTGTCGACGCCGGGCGCGAGCCGTCGCGCTGCGACGGCGCCGGCGGCCACTCGCGCCGCGGCCGGCACGTTGGCTTTCACGCTGGCGACGTAGAGGTCGCGCCCGGTCCCTGCCCCCGCCCGCGCGCTGACGGCGCGGGCGAGACGATCCAGGAGCCCCCCCTCGAGCCGCGCCGCCTCGCTCCCGGCGAGGTCGATGGCCCGAGCCGCGTAGCGCAGCACCTGCAGCGCCTCGATGCCGGCAATGTCGTCGAAAAACCAGCCGCAGGAGGTGAACATCCCGAGCGCGGCCCATTCGATTTCGAGCAGCTCGCGCGCGCGGACGCGGGCCGAGGCAGCGTCGGGACCGCGCCGGTGGGCATCGACGAACCGCGCCGCAGCCTCGGGGTCCCAGCGCCGCGCACCATACCCGTCGCGAACGGTCCAGGGGTCGACGAGCAGCGCGTCGCCTTCGCGCCCGTAGATCCCATGGAGCTCGCCGGCGAGCCACTCCAGCGCGCTGCGCAGCGGCGCGCGCCAGTGCATCGGACCGGCGGGGGAGTCGAGCGGAGGCGACATCCGGCAGGCGCAATCGGACCGCCACCGCTCCACGCCGTGCGGGCAGCTCCACGAGGAGGGCGCCACCAGCCTGATCTCATGCTCGGCGGGATGGCGGGTCAGGAGCGCACCAAAATTCTCCACGCGAACCTCGCCGCGGGTGGCGAGCGCGTGGAGCAGCCAGGCGAGGGCCACCTCACCGAACCGGTGGTGGTGCCCGAACGTCTCGCCGTCGGTCGCGACGGCCACCACTGGTCGGCACCTTCCCGAGGTATCCGGCGCCAGCATGCGATCCGTCCAGCCCTGGGCATCGTGCAGCAGCCCGCCGAACGCCACGTCCCGGGAAATCGGGCCGTCGTAGACGCATACGGCGATGTGGCGACCGCTCGCCGTGCGAAACTTCCCCGGCCAGCCGCCGGGGGGAGCGGATTCGACCTGATGCGGCGCCAGGATCGTGAACCGAATTCCTTCCAGCGCCAGGACGTCCAGGGTCTCCTCGTCCACGGCCGTTTCGGGTAGCCACATCCCTTCCGGGTCGCGGCCGAAGCGGCGGCGGAAGTCGGCCATGCCCCATCGCACCTCCGTCACCTTGTCGCGCCGGGAGGCCAGGGGGAGGATGAGATGGTGGTAGGGCATCGCCATCGCGTTGCCGTGACCGCCGTGCCGGGCCACGCTGATCCGATCGGCCGCGAGGATCGCGTCGTAGGTGCGTGGCGTGCGTCGCTCCAGCCACTCGAGCAACGTCGGTCCGAAGTCGAAGCTGATCGACGCCAGCGTGTTGACGATCGCCGCGATGCGTCCGTCCGCGCCGTAGCGTCGGGCCGCTACGACGGCGCGGTAGCACTCCTGCTCGATCCGTTCGTTCCAGTCGTGAAACGGGGCAGCCGACGGCTCCCGCGCGACTTCCTCGAGCCAGGGATCCTCGCGGGGTGGTTGGTAGAAGTGTCCGTGCAGCACCACGGACGGGACGTCGGTCATCGTCACCGGCGCTGGACGATCAGCGCAGTGCCGCCGCGGGTGCGCCCAGCGCGCTGGCGACGGCATCGAGCACGTCCGGGAACACGCCGTCCCGCTGCCACAATTCTTCGGCGATCCGGGCGCCTCCCTCCAGCGTGCCCGCGCGGAGCGTGTCGAGCAGTCGCGTGGTGTCGTCGCAGTGGAGCCGGAAGCGCCGTTCGGCGTAATCGGGGACGGCACCGGTCGAGATCATGAATTGCCAGCCCGAGGCCTGCGCCAGCAGCAGCTCGCGCGCCGCTTGCGCGAGGATCGGGCGTGCCGCCGGTGCACTCAACGCCGCGGGCGCCGCATTCCAGAACGCGTCCTCGAGCGGCCACAGGCGATCCCAGGTCCACTGCGTCCGGGGATTCATCCACATGCTGTGATCGCCGTGCACGCCCCACGACCCTTCCGCCAGCTGAATCGCGCTGGCGGCGGGCGCCGCCGCCAGGTGGCCAGCGGCCGTGACCGGACGCACCGCCGGGTAGCGGCGCAGCTCCCGGTAGGCCGCGGCGAGGAAGTCGACCCCCTCGCACCACCAGTGCCCGAACAGCTCGGTGTCGAACGGCGCCACCACCAGAGCGGATTTCGCCTTGGCGAGCGAGCCCAGCAGATCGGCGAAGTGGCGCGCATGATCTCCGGCCCGGATCCGGGCGCGCTCCGGCTCGTAGGGCTGCTTGCCGCCGAGATCGACATTCCCGCCCGTGACGCGCCACAGCTTGAGTCCCCCCGGCCAGCGAATCTTGTGGAATTCGAGATACCACTCGTCGCCGGGATAGCCCTGCTGGCGGCTCCAGATCTGCGTGGACGACCGCGGATCGCGAACCAGGACCATGACCCCCGGACGGCCGCGCGTGACGCGATAGGCGCGGTACGGCGTGCGGACCGCTTTGGCCGCAGGCTCGACGACCCGTTCGTGCCGCTCGGCATCAAAGCGCTCCACGCCGAGGGGCACGTCGCCGTAGCTGCCCAGGGAGATTCCCGCACTCGCCAGGTGGGCGTCGGTGAAGAAGTAGCGGAAGCCGGCGTCCGCGAGGTGGGTCTCGATGCCCGGCCGCGCACCGCGGGCTGGCCGATAGGCGCATTCGGGCAGCCAGCATCCCGCCGGAGCCTCGCCCAAGAGGCGGAGGTGCTCGTCGCGTCCCACACCCAGCTGCAGACGGATGCTCTCGTCGCGCCGCAGCAGCGGCAGGTACCCGTGCGTCGCCGCGGAGCCGATGATCTCCAATGCGCCCCGCTCGCGCAACGCCCGAAACGCGCCGAGCAGGTCGCCGTTGGTGGACCGGAACAGGTCGCGCAGGCGCTCGAATCGCGTGCGCCAGAACTCGACCAACGGGAGCAGCGCCGCATCTCCCGTGGAGGTGAGGGACGCCGGCGCTTCCGCGCACGCGGTCAGCCGCTGCTCGAAGAACGCCTCGAGCTCGATCCCGAACGCCGGGCTGGACAGCTGATTGGCGAGCACCGGCGTGAAGCCGATGGTCAGCGGCGACGGGATCCCATCGCGCTCGAGCGCGCGCAGCCGCTCCAGGAGCGGCAGGTAGGTATCCAGCGCGGCTTCGCACAGCCAGTCGCTTCCGTGCGGCCAGCGGCCGTGATTCAGGACATAGGGAAGGTGACTGTGAAGGGTGAGGACGAAGTCCACGCTGTGCCCCTTACCGGCGTGCCCGCATGGCGATGGCCTGCTCGTAGGCCGCGGCGTACTGCAGCGTGGGCTGCTCCCACCCGAACGGTTGGGCCATCGCCGCGCGGATCAGCGCCCGCCACCCGTCCTGGTCGGCGAAGCGCTCCACCACGCGCCGCGCACCGGCGTCGAGTGCCTGCGGCGTATAGTCCTGGAACAGGAATCCCGTGACGCCGTCCTGGACGCTGTCCTGGAGGCCGCCGACCGCCCGGACGATCGGGATGGTGCCATAGTGCTGCGCGCGCATCTGCGTCAAGCCGCACGGCTCGTAGAGCGACGGCATCAGCAACACGTCCGCGCCGGCCAGCAAGCGATGCTCGAGCCGATCGGTGAAGGCGAACTCGGCCACGATGCGGTCGGGCGCCGCCGCCGCGAGGTTGGCCAGGGCTTCATGATAGCGATGCTCACCCGAGCCGAGAAACACGAACTGGGCATCGGGACGCTCGACCAGGTTGGCCGCCAGGACGATGTCGAGCCCCTTCTGCTCGACCAGCCGGGCGCTCATACCGAACACCGGCGCGGTGGGATGCTCCGGCAGCTCGTAGGCGTGTTGCAGGGCGGCTTTGCAGCGCCGTTTGCCCGCCAGATCGGTCGCGGAATAGTTCGCGGCGAGATGCGGGTCCGTCTCGGGGTTCCAGACCCGGTAGTCGATGCCGTTGAGAATGCCGATGAGCCGCGGGCCCAGCGCGGTGAAGGTGTCCTGCAACCCGAATCCGCCCTGCGGGGTGCACAGCTCCCGCGCGTGGGTTGGACTCACCGTCACGACGACATCCGAGAAAGCGAGCCCGCCCTTGAGCAGGTTCATGCGGCCGTACCACTCGAACGCGCTCGGGTGGTAGAGCTCGGGCGCCAACCCCAGCTCGAGAATCGTCTTCGGGGCGTAGTGTCCCTGAAACCCCGCGTTGTGAACCGACAAGACGGTCGCGAGGGCGCCGTGAAACGGCGAACCGGCGAACGCGGTCCGCACGTACACCAACGCGAGGGCGGCATGCCAGTCGTGGGCGTGCAGGACGCGGGCGTCGGGCGCGATGGTCGGGAGCGCGGTCGCGGCCGCCTTGCAGAAGAAGGCGAATCGCACCGCGTTGTCGGGATAGTCACCGCTCACGTCGCCGTAAATGCCGGGACGGTCGAAGAAGTCCGGGTGCTCGATGAAGAACACCTGGGGCCCGCTGGGGCGATCCGCGAGCCGGTAGACGAACGCCCATTCCGTACGCGACCCGATGCCCACCGCGAACTGATGCCCGACCCGCTCCAGCGCCGGCCCCGACTCGCGCACGATCCGATACAGCGGCATCACGATCGTGGCATGCGCCCCGGCGTCCGCCTGCGCCGCCGCCAGGCCGTTCACGGCTTCCCCCAGCCCGCCGGTGCGGGCGAACGGCCAGCATTCCGCGCTGAGGTGCACGCTGGCGATGCGCGCGACCGCGGAACGCGCGCCGGCAACGGCGCGCGGCGCCGAGGCGGAGGCGCGTCCCGAGCCACGCCGCGTCCTGGCCTTGCCTGCCTCGCCCTTCACCTGCCGGTCGGCATCCATGCGGGCAACCATCACCTCTCGACCTCGTCCCGTCACACGGTGGGCGGATCGTCCTCCGCCCGCTCCTCCCGCGCTACCGGAACGTAATACTGCTCGGTGTATTGCTGTACCATGCGGCGCGCGGTGAAGCGTTCGCCCGCGACGCGCACCGCATGCTTCATGCGTTCCACCCAACCGGTCGGGATGCCTCGATCGTCCCGGGTGTAGAACAGCGGGACCACCTGTTCCTCGAGCAGCTGATACAGGTGCTCCGAGTCCGTGGCCTCGGCGTCCTCACCTTCCTTGGCCGTCGGAATCGCCCAGCCGTTCTTGCCCTCATATCCCTCGTACCACCAGCCGTCCAAGGTGCTGAGCTGCGGCACGCCGTTCAGGGCCGCTTTCATGCCGCTCGTCCCCGAGGCCTCGAGCGGCACCCGCGGCAGGTTGAGCCACAAGTCCACGCCCTGCACCAGCCGGTGGGCGAGATGCATCTCGTAATCCTCGATAAACGCGACCCGGCCCTCGAAGCGCGGGTCGCGCGTGAACTCGTAGACTTGTTGGAGGACGCGCTTGCCCGGCTCGTCGGCGGGGTGCGCCTTGCCGGCGAACACGAGATGCACGGGACGCCACGGGTTGGTCAGCAGCCGGCGCAATCGTTCGACGTCGTGAAACACCAGGCTGGCCCGCTTGTAAGTGGCGAAGCGCCGCGCAAAGCCGATCGTCAGCGCCCGCTCGTCGAGCAGGGTTCCCGCGCCCACCAGATGCTGCGACTCCGTTTTCCACTGTTCCACCCAGCGGCGACGCGCCATCTCGCGAATCGAGCGCAGCAACACCACCTTCAGATTGAAATGCGCTTCCCACAGGGCCGCGTCGTCCAGCGCGTACACCTGCTGCCAGAACCCGGGCTCTTCCACCCGCTGCAGCCAGTCGGGCCCCAGGTTCCGCGACAGCAGCTCGTGCATGTGGTGCGACATCCAGGTCGCGACGTGCACGCCGTTGGTCACGTGCTGGATCGGGACCTGGCCCGGATCGCGGCCCGGCCACAGGTCGCTCCACATGCGGCGCGACACCTCCCCGTGGATCCGCGAAACGCCGTTGACGATCCCCGACAGCTTGATCGCCAGCACGGGCATGTGAAACTGGCCGTGATCGTGGCTCGGAGACCGGCCCAGCTGCAGCACCGCGCCCTTGTGCGCCTCCAGGTCCTTCCAGACGGCTTCGATGCACTGCTCCACCTGGGCCAGCGCGAAGGCGTCATGCCCGGCCGGCACGGGGGTGTGCGTGGTGAACACGCTCGTCTGACGCACCTCGCGCGCGGCCTCGCTCCAGGATCGGCCCTGTCCCACGAGCTCGCGCAACCGCTCCAGCAGCATGAAGGCCGCGTGGCCTTCGTTGGCATGCCACACGGCCGGCGACACGCCCAGCGCCCGCAGCACGCGCACGCCGCCGACGCCGAGAATCCACTCCTGGCGCAGCCGCAGCTCGCCGGAGCCGCCGTACAGGCGCTGGCACAGCTCCCGGTCGGCGGGGTCGTTCTGGGGGTGGTCGGTGTCCAACAGGTAGACCGGCACCCGACCCACCATCATCCGCCAGGCGCCGACGCCGACGGGCCGCCCGTAGGTGGGCACCGTCGCCAGGATGGGCTCGCCACCCGGCCCCGACACCCGCTCGAACGGAGTGAGCGAGGCATCGAAGGTCTCATCCACCGCCTCCTGCCATCCATCGAGCCGCAACCGCTGGTCGAAGTAGCCGCGCGTGTACAGCAGCCCGACCCCCACCAGCGGCAGACCGAGATCCGAGGACGCCTTGCAATGATCGCCGGCGAGGACGCCCAATCCGCCTGAATAGATCGGCACCGAGTTGTGGAGCCCGAACTCGGCGCAGAAATAGGCGATGGGCCGATCCTTGAGGTCGGGATAGGCGGTCGCAAACCAGGTCCCCTCCCGACCGCTTTCCCAGGTCAGCTGGTCGAGGACCAGGTCGTAGCGGGCGAGGAACGCGGGATCTTCGGCACACTGGGCCAGACGCGCGGGGTCCACCCGCCGCAGCATATCGATGGGATTGTGCCGGGTGAGGTGCCACAGCGGCTGATCGACCGCTCGGAACAACGCCCGCGCGTCGCGACTCCAGCTCCACCAGAGGTTGTGCGCGATCGTGTTGAGGCCGCTGATCCGCTCGGGGAGATACGGGATGCTCCTGAGCGTCATCGCTTGCGAGCCGGGGCGTTCGCGCCACGGCCCCCCTTCTTCCCCGGGGCGGTGAGGGCTTTCACGCCGTCCCGCGTCACGCGATGGGACACCAGTGGAAGCGGGCGCTGCGCCAGCCGGTCCCCGATGACGATGGCCTCCCGCAGCGCGTCGAACGCGAGCTCCACACCGGCCGGGTCGCGGGCGAATACCGACGCGATCGGCTCGCCGGCCAACACTTTGTCGCCCGGCTTGACCGTGATGACGAAGCCGACGCTCGCGTCCACCGTATCCTCCACTCGCGTGCGTCCTCCGCCCATCGCCACGATGGCCCGTCCAATCGCGCGCGGCTCCACACGCGTGACGACCCCCGTGTCCGGCGCGGCGAACACCTCGACCGCCTGCGCCTGCGGGAGGGTGGACGGATCCTCCACCACCTTCGGATTCCCGCCCTGGGCCTCGATCACCTGCTCGAACTTCTCGGCGGCCAGTCCCGAGCTGAGCGCATTCTCGAGCCGTTGCCGGGCCTTCGCGGCCGTGGGCTCGATCCCGCCCGCCAGCAGCATCTCGACGCCGAGGGCGTAGGTGACCTCCATCAGATCTTCGGGTCCCTCGCCGCGCAGGGCGAGAATCGCTTCCTCGGTCTCGAGCGCGTTGCCGCAGGCCCGCCCCAGGGGCCGGTCCATGGCCGTGAGCAACGCGACGGTCGGACAGCCGCGATCCTCCCCGAGCGCGATCATGGTGCGCGCCAGCTCGAGTCCCCGCTCGGTCTCCGGCAGGAACGCGCCGCTGCCGTGCTTCACGTCGAGCACCAGTCCGGTGAGGCCTTCGGCGAGTTTTTTCGACATGATGCTGGCCGAGATGAGGGGAATGGCCTCGACGGTGCTCGTCACGTCGCGCAAGGCGTACAATCGCTTGTCGGCCGGGGCGATCTCCGGCGTCTGCCCGATCAGCACGACGCCGAGTTTCTGCAGCTGCGCCTTGGCCTCGCCGAGCGACAGGTCGGTGCGGAACCCGGGGATCGCTTCGAGCTTGTCCAGCGTTCCACCGGTGTGCCCGAGGCCGCGCCCGGACATCATGGGTACGGCGACGCCGCACGCGGCGACGAGCGGCGCCAGAACGAGGGAGACCTTGTCGCCCACTCCTCCGGTCGAGTGCTTGTCGACACGGGGCATGGACCAGCCCTCGAAGGTCAGCCGTTGCCCCGAAGCGATCATGGCGTCGGTGAGCGCGGCCAGCTCCTGCCGCTCCAGGCCGCGCCACATGACCGCCATCAGCAACGCGGACATCTGGTAGTCGGGGATACGGCCGGCCGTGTACCCGGCGACCAGCGCCGACCATTCCTCCGGCGTGAGGGTGCGGCCCTCTCGCTTGCGTTCGATCAGCGGCACGACCAACATTAGGGCACTCCTCCCCACGAAGTCGGTTCATGCGCCACGCAGTCCTGCTCACCGCGCTGGCCCTGGGTCCCGCCCCGCTCACGTCGCAATCGTCGCCCGCCGAGCTCATCGCGTTGGGCGACAGCGCGCGAGCCGCCCTGCGCTCGGAGCAGGCCCTGCGGCACTACGAGGCGGCCGTCCGCACAATCCGCCAGTCGACCGGCGCGCCGCGGGAAGGTGTCGCCGGGGTGCACCTGCCCGATCCGCTGTACTCCGAGGCCTTGTGGAAGGCGGCCCGGGAGATCGCCGACGTGGCGAAGCAGCTCATGGGCGACACGCTCCGAGAGCGGCGCGACAGCTTGTACACCCTGGGTCGAACCTGGGCGGAGGCCGCGATCCGCGCCGATTCGACCGAGGCCAACGCCCATTTCGCGCTGGCATTGGTGTTGGGACGTCTGTCCCGAACGCGCGGCGGCAAAGAACGGGTGCGCTTCGCCAGGATCATCTACGACGCAGCATCCCGGGCGGTGCGGCTCGACGCGCGCCACGACGGTGCCTACCACATCCTCGGCATGTGGCACGCCGAGGTGAACCGGCTCTCGGGACTCACGCGCTTCTTCGCCAAGACCCTGTTCGGTGCGGGGTTCATGAACCGCGCCACCTGGGACAGCGCCCTGACCAACATGGAGCACGCCGTCCGGCTCGCTCCGGGGCATGTCTACCATCGTCTCGAGCTCGCGGGCGTTTACCTGGATGTCGGGCAACCCGCCAAAGCCAGCGCGCAGTTGACGGCGATCGCCGACCTGCCGGTGGCCGATCCCCTCGATTCCTACTACAAGCGCGTCGCGTTCGCCGCCCTGGTCGATCTGGCACGGGGCAACGCCGGGGACGCCGAGGAGCGCTTGCGCAAAGGCTAGCGCCGCCCGGCGCGCGCCTCGCGCATGACCCGCTCCACCTCGCCGACCGTGCGGGGCGCCCCGGTGGACAGCCATTCGGCACCGGTCGCCGTGACCAGGACATCGTCTTCGATCCGCACCCCCAGCGCTTCATCCGGCAGGTAGATCCCCGGCTCGAGCGTCAGCACCATTCCGGGCGCGAGCGGGGTCGAGTAGTCGCCCACGTCGTGCACATCCATGCCGATCCAGTGCCCCAGCCCATGATCGTA
>Ga0187892_10001729_pt1 | contig 47899 bp, 31 predicted proteins | sample MA1701073metaG_FD_139345 | JGI IMG/M metagenome (GOLD analysis project Ga0187892, IMG submission 139345) | Bio-ooze microbial communities from a basaltic lava cave in the Kipuka Kanohina Cave System on the Island of Hawaii, USA - MA170107-3 metaG ...
GCGGGGCCTGGTTGTAGCAGCCAACGTGACCCTCCACGGCGCAAGGCCGTGGCATCGCGAAAGAGCGGGGCCTGGTTGTAGCAGCCAACGTGACCCTCCACGGCGCAAGGCCGTGGCATCGCGGAATGAATGCGCCAATACTTGCACAGGTTGAAAAAATGGCGGCAAGCGCGATACCGGCTCCCGGCAAAAATCAGCTCGCCGAGTTTGGCGATTGCGCTGAACTCAGCGTATTATTTTTTGCGAACAGGTCAAACCAAAAGTTTCGGAACAAATATTCATTCAAAGCTGACAACCAGTTTTGAGCAACGTCAATTACGCGGAGGATCGGACGTGAGACGCAAGATTCAACTCGTCATTCTCGCCGTCGCCATCGGCTTCGTTTGCTTCGGCATTTTTTTGTCAGCAGCTTCAGCGGACAGTTCGCAAACCAATCGCGTTGATTTCAACCGCGAGATTCGTCCGATCCTGTCGGACAACTGCTTCGCCTGCCACGGGCCGGACGAGAATCAGCGCAAAGCCAGGCTCCGTTTCGACACGAAAGAGGGCGCGTTCGCCAAACCGGGCGTGATCACGCCGGGCGATTCGGCGCAATCGAAGCTGATCAAACGAGTCACGGCGAAAGACCCGGACGTGGTGATGCCTCCGCCAGCTTCAGGTCACAAGCTGAACGACAAGCAGATCGAATTGTTGAAGCGGTGGATTGACGAAGGCGCGCAGTGGAACGAGCACTGGGCTTTCGTCGCGCCGAAACGGCCCGAAGTCCCGAAGGTCACGAATGCGGCCTGGGTTCGCAATCCAATTGACAGTTTCATTCTGGCCAGACTTGAGAAGGAAGGTTTGAAGCCTTCGCCTGAAGCTGACAAGGTCACGTTGCTGCGCCGCGTTCATTTCGACCTGATGGGGTTGCCACCAACTCTGGCCGACGTTGATTCGTTCCTTGCCGACAAATCGCCTGACGCTTACGAGAAAGTTGTGGACAAGCTGTTGGCTTCGCCGCGTTACGGCGAGCGGATGGCTATGGTCTGGCTCGACCTGGCGCGTTACGCCGACACGCACGGTTACCACATTGACAGCCACCGCGATATGTGGCCGTGGCGCGATTGGTTGATCCGCGCCTTCAACGAGAACAAACGCTTCGATCAATTCACGATTGAACAGTTGGCGGGCGACCTGTTGCCGAACGCTACTCAGGATCAGAAGATCGCCACCGGTTTCAATCGAAACCACATGATCAATTTCGAGGGCGGCGCGATTCCCGAAGAGTATTTGACTGAGTACATCATTGACCGCGTTGAAACGACCACGACGACGTGGATGGGGATGACGATGGGCTGCGCGCGCTGCCATACGCACAAATTCGATCCGATCACGCAGAAAGAGTTCTACCAATTTTACGCTTTCTTCAACAGCGTGCCTGAGATTGGGTTGGATGGCCGCGTCGGAAACGCTGTGCCGCTGCTGCCGTTGCCGACTGATGAACAGAAAGCGAAGCAGCAGGAGATGGTCAAGACGATTGGGGAATTGACCGAAGCGTTGTCGGACAAGAACGTCACGCCGTTGCAGGCAGAGTGGGAGAAGACGCTGGCTGGCAAGATGGCCGTCGCGTCGGTCAAAGAGATCATCGCGCATTACGATTTCGACGGCAGCCTGGCCGATTCGTCGGGGCGCTATCAACAAGGGCGCACTGTGAATGGCGATCCTACGTTCGGCGCAGGGCAAGTCAGCCGCGCGGTCTCGCTCGACGGCCAGACGCAACTCAGTTTCGGCAATGCCGGCGCGTTCGACAGCCGCGAGCCGTTCACCTTCGCTTTGTGGATGCGACCGAGTCTGGGCAAGGTCGGCAACTTCGCTTTTCAGAAGATCGCTGATGACGAGACGCGGCGCGGTTATGAATTGATTTTCGAGCAGACGCATCTGATTGACATTCAGCGCTGGGCCGCGCCGGTGACCATCCGGTTAATCTCCTCCTGGCCTGACAACGCGCTGATCGTCCGCACCAAAGAATCGTTCAACAACAACGAATGGAAACATCTGGCGTTCGCTTACGACGGTTCAGGCAAAGCCGCTGGGTTGAAGGTCTATCTGAACGGCAAGCCAGCCGAAGTCGTCGTCGTGAAAGATGCGCTCGACGGCTCGATCAAAACCGGCGCCGATCTGATCATCGGAAACAAACAGACCGGCAGGGCCTACAGCGGCGGGCTTGATGATCTGCGACTCTACGGTCGAGTTCTCGGCGAGAGCGAGGTCGAGCATCTGGCCGTCCACTATCCGACTCACACGATCCTTTCCGGCGTCAGCGGCAAGCGCACGAAAGAAGAGGACGACCGGCTGCGCGAATACTTCCTCACGCAGGTCGCGCCGGAAACAATGCGCAGACAACACGCCGAATTAAAGAGCCTGAGAAAACAGAAACAGGCTTTCGACAAGACGATCTTCAACACAATGGTGATGATGGAACTGGGCAAACCGCGCGACACGTTTGTGCTCGCGCGCGGCGATTATCGAAACAAGACCGAAAAGGTCGCGCCGGGCGTGCCAGCGGTGCTGCCGCCATTGCCGAAGGACGAGAAGGTCAATCGGTTGACGCTGGCCGAATGGCTGGTTGATCCGAATCATCCGTTGACTGCGCGTGTGGCGGTCAATCGCTTCTGGCAGATGTTTTTCGGCTACGGCATCGTCAAAACCGTCGAAGATTTCGGCGTGCAGGGCGAAGCGCCCGTCCATCCCGAACTGCTCGATTGGCTGGCGACGGAATTCGTCCGCACGGGATGGGACGTGAAAGCGATGCAGAAGTTGATCGTGACTTCGGCGGCGTATCGCCAATCGTCGCGGGTCACGCCTGAGTTGCGAGAGAAAGACCCGGAGAACCGGCTGCTGGCGCGGGGCCCGCGCCATCGTTTGCCGGCTGAAACCATCCGCGACAACGCATTGGCAGTGAGTGGATTGTTGAATGGCGAGATCGGCGGCCCGAGTGTGCTGCCTTATCAACCGCCGGGTTTGTGGGAAGAGATGGCTTTCGGCGACGGGTTTTCGATGCAGGAATACGTTCAGGGTCAGGGCAAAGATTTGTATCGCCGTTCGATGTACACGTTCTGGAAGCGCACCGTCCCGCCAGCGGCGATGGCCACGTTCGACGCGCCGGATCGGGAAAAATGCGTGGCGCGGCGGGCGGTGACCAACACGCCGTTGCAGGCGCTGGTCACGCTCAACGATCCGACTTACGTCGAAGCGGCGCGGGCGATGGCGCAGAAGGTTTTGCGTGAGGGCGGCAGGGATGTGAACAGCCGGATCGTTTACGCATTTCGATTGGCGTTGGCGCGAAAGCCTTCGGCGCAGGAGTTGAAGGTTTTGCGCGGTCTGTTGGCGCAGCAGATGGCGAATTATCGCCGCGAGAAGAAGGCTGCCGATGAATTGTTGCGCGTGGGCGAATCGAAAGCGGATGATAAGATTGATCGGGCGGAGTTGGCGGCGTGGACGGTAGTGGCGAGCGCGATATTAAATTTGGACGAGACGGTGACGAAGGAATAGCCGCGGGTGTGCGAAGTCAAAGTTGGAAAACTCAGGCAGCTAATGAAAGAGTGTGGGCAGGTTTAAACCCTGGCCTGCACTCTTTCGCTGGGGAAACTATATGACTGAAATCAGCAGAAGAGAGTTCGTGAAGCAAAGCGCCGCGCCGCTTGCAGTAGCGGCGATGTCGCAAACGTTGTTTGCCAATGAGCCTCTGAGCAAGATGGGCATCGCGTCTACGTCGTTTATGGGCGCGCAAATTCCGGGCAGCCCCGCGCGTCCGGGCGCTGGCGCTGCGACGGCGCCCAATGCCCCGCGACCACAGGGACGCGACGCGCTGGCTTTTTTGGAGAAATGCCACGCGCTTGGCGCAGGCGGTGTGCAGACCGGTTTGAATGGCGACTTGATGAAGTTGCGTAAACGCGCCGACGAACTCGGCATGTATCTCGAAGGCATGGTTTCGATCCCGCGCAATGGCGATCTGATCGCGCTGGAAAAAGGTTTGGCGGATTGCCAGACCGCAGGCGTAACCGTCGCTCGCGCGGCGATGCTGGGCGGACGCCGCTACGAAACATTTAAGACACTGGCCGAATGGAAGGCCTGGGTGGATCAAAGCCACAACGCGTTGCGGCTGGCGCTGCCGGTCATCGAAAAATACAAAGTCACGGTCGCAGTGGAAAATCACAAGGACTGGACGTTGGAAGATTTTCTGCGGCTGCTCAGAACCTATCAGAGCCAATACCTGCAAGTCTGTCTGGATTTCGGCAACAACCTCGCGCTGCTGGATGATCCCTATGAATTGGTCGAAGGGCTGGCGCCTTACGCCAAATCAACGCACATCAAAGATATGGGCGTGCAGCCTTATCAAGACGGCTTTTTGCTCTCGGAGGTTCCGCTGGGCGAAGGCCTGCTCGATTTGCCGCGCATCGTGGCGACGATTCAGAAAGCCAACCCGCAGACGAAGTTTTCGCTGGAGATGATTACTCGCGATCCGCTCAAAGTGCCGTGCCTGACGCCGCAGTATTGGGAAGTCTTCCCCGACCGTAACGGCAAATATCTCGCGCAGATTTTCAAACTCGTGCAGCAGAAATCGAGCCGCGCGCCGCTGCCGGCAGTGGATCAATTATCGCGCGAAGAGCGCGCCAAAGTGGAAGAGGACAACGTCAAGGCTTGTTTGCGTTACGTGAACGAGAAGAAGGTGATCACCTGATGATCGTTATAGGCTTTCGAGGCGGGTATCCGCGTCGCCGAAGCGATCCAGTTTGATCCCCATGCGATCCATCAGCGAGAGGTAAAGGCTGCACACCTTTCGCTTCTCGTCGCCGGCCTTCACATAATTCAGCGTCCGGCCCGTCCGGAGCGCGCCGCCGAGTCCGCCAACGAGCGCCAGGGGCAACCGCGAGTTGTCGTGCGTCCTGCCAACCCACAGGTTGGACAGGAACATCAGGCAGGAGTTATCCAAGACCGTGCCGTCGCCTTCCGGCATGGCATCGAGCTTCGACGCCAGATACGCGAACTGGCTCACGTGCCAGCGAGTGATCCGTTCGTATTCGTCGTTGTCGTTGTAGTGCGAAGCGCCGTGGTGCGCCTGGCTGACCTCCAGGAAGGGGTAGTACATGGCCGAGAGGTCGCGCGAGATCATCAGCGTGGCGACGCGCGTCATGTCGGTCTGAAACGCGATGGCGATGAGGTCCAGCATCACCTTGGCGTGTTCGCGGAGGTCTTCCGGCAAACCGTTGGCCGGACGTTCCAGGCTCCATACCGGACGGTTCTTCAGCTTGGCCAGGTCATCCGCTTTCTCCTTCGCCTTCCGCATGCCTTCGACGCGCTTCTCCACCTCGCGCACGCTCGTCATGAACTCATCCAGCTTGGCGTTGTCGCTCGAACTGATCTTCCGGCTCAAACGTTCAGTGCGTTCCTTCACGCGATCCAGAATGCTGAGGTTGAGCAAGCTCCCACGATTCTCAAAAAGCATGTCGAACGCCAGCGAAGGATAAATTTCGTTGGGAACAGGAGAGCTTGGACTTTGCCAGGAGATGTGCGAACTGTAGGCCATCGAGTAGTTGCTTTCGTGAAATCCGGTGATGGGTTGTTCGCAGGCAAGAACCATGCTCGGTTGCAAGGTTTCCTGGCCCATCCGGCTGGCGATCATCTGATCGACCGAGATACCTGAACGAAGCGTGGCGCCTTTGGTCAGCGTGGCGCCGGTAAGCAGGCTGCCGGTCTGCGGTGGGTGAATCCCTAAGCCCATCGCGCCCTGGTTGAAAAGCCCGTGGATCACGTTGATCTTGCTCTTCAAGGGTTCGAGCGGCGAGAGCGACTTGCTCAGCTTCATCTCCGGGCCGGAGCCTTCGGAACCCCAGTGATTCTCGTTGACGCCGCAGCCGAGAAAGACTACTCCGAATCGTTTCGGGAACGCTTCGGCGCCTGCGGGCGCTGCTTTGGCGGCGAAAGATTCAAGCCATGGCAGCGCCAGAGTAACTCCGGCGCCGCGAAGGACGGCGCGGCGGGAGATGCGATTGGAAGATGGATTCATTTGATCGGGCATTTTAATTACCGCCTTTCTGTTGAGCGAACTCTGGACTTCGTCTGTTCAGGAACTGCGGACTGGTAACAATGGTTTCGATGAGCGCGGACAGCTTATACCCGCTCGCCGCCAGCTTCGCCTGCATCGCTTCGAGCAAAGGTTCGTCGGAAATCATCAGCGAGCGGCCAAGCCCGTACGCAAGCATCTTTTCAGACAGATTGTTCAGAAAATCCTTCTCGCGATTGGTGCGGATATAGCTTAGCAGGCCGTCGAGTCCATCACCTTGACTGCCGCCTGGGAACGTGGCGCGCGCATCCACCGTCCGTCCGGCGAGGTCTTTGCTTCGACGCTCGCCTACGGGACCGTACCCTTCAAACGCCAGGCCGAAGGAATCGAAACGCGCATGACAGGAAGCGCAGGCGGCATTTTCCCGGTGTTTGGCCAGCAATTCACGCACCGGCAGATTCGACTTCGATTCGTCGCGCGGCAGTTCCGGCACCACAGGCGGCGGCGGCGGAATCACCTCACCCAGCACGCGGCGAGCGACCCAGTATCCCCGCTTCACCGGACTGGTTCGCAGACCGGGCGCGTTTTGGGTTAGGAACACCGCCATCGGCAGCAGCCCGCCCCGTTGGTAGGCGCGCGCATCGTTCACGCGGAACCATTCGTCAGGGGCGCCGGGAGTCGCCGGAATGCCGTAGTGTTCGGCCAGAACGCGATTCACAAACGTGTAGTCGCCGTATAACAAATCCGGAACGGGACGGTCATTCTGGATCAAGTCGGTGAGAAAGCGGATCGGCTCCTCGAACATTGCCTCGCGAAGCTCATTCGTAAAACCTGGGAAGCGCTCGCGATCCACTGCGTTGTGGCTCTCGAAACGGCGGAAGTCCAGCCAGGCGCCGGCGAATTCAGTAGCCATCCCGCGCGCGCGGTTGTCTTTCAACATCCGGCGGACCTGCGCAGCCAGCACAGTTGGTTTGCTCAGGTCGCCAGCAGCGGCGTGAGAGAGCAGTTCTTCATCAGGCAGGCTGGACCACAGAAAGTAACTCAGCCGGCTTGCGAGAGAGTAACCGGAAAGGGGACGGTACCCGGCGGGTTGAGGCGCAGCCTTGGCGGAGGCTCCGAGGCTGGGGTTTACCAGATCAACTCGATAAAGGAAGTCGGGTGACACCAGCATGCTGGTGATTGAAGCCCGCATCGCCTCTTCGTGCGTCAAACCTTTCTGCTCACGAAGGTCGCGGTAGTAAGCAAGGATGTCGTCGCTTTCCTCCTGCGCCAGAGGCCGGCGGTACGCGCGGGCCGCGAATTTCTTTAAGGCCTCCAAGTGCCGCGGCTCTGCTTCCAGCCGCGCGCGCTCCACCCAGCGGATTTGGGTGTTCGTGCGGTCAAAGTAGTCTTTGACGGCTTGCAGGATCACCGGGTCAGTTCCCGGCGCCGCTTTGGCTAGAATCTGGTCACGCAGCCGAAAGATGGCCTCTTGCTTAGCGAATTCGTTCTGGGAGGGCCGGTCCACATTCCGGCGCACTCCTCCGCCCTCGCCGGCGTTATAGATGAACTGCAAGTACGTCCGAATGGTGTAATCAGCGGTGAAGTCAAATTCATTCCAAAGCGTCTCGAGTTCTTTCTTTCCGTTTTCGTCCAGAATGAGTTCGATGAGCGGCGTATCGTCGCGGAAATATCCCATGACGTTGTGGAAGCCCGCGCCGAGAAAGCGGCCTTTATCCATCGAGGTGATGGGATAGAAGCGGCCACGTTCCCGCAGGCAGAACGCCGTAGGAAACACAGAGCTGAAGTGTGCGAAAGCGGCCTCGTAACGGGTGCGCTCTCCAGCCGGAACTAGCAGATCGGGGTCTTCCTGCCGCTCTTGGAGATAAGTGGCGACAGCCTTCTTTAACTCTTCCGCTTCCTGTCTTCCGAATGTGGAGCCGCGAGTCACAACGAAGTTCTGGGGCGGTGGTTCATCTGCGACGCGCAACGCTGAAGGATCGAAGTCGCGACGTTGAGCCGCAAGTAGCCGGTTCCGATAAATTGCGATGGGTTGAAAATTGGCGCTGAAACCCGGCGCCTCCACGTTGGTGAACAGCTTTTCCGTGTGCCTGCGGATTTTGACGACGAAGTCGCGCATCCGCGCGGAGCTTTCATAGGCAAGATCGGGCTGATTGCCCTTCGGCTTTGGCAGGGCGCCCCACATTGCCTGAAGCTTGACAAGCGGGCCGACCTCCTCTTTGGACTGTTCTAGTGTCTTCCAGATCGTGGCAAGATAGCGAGGCGACACCTTGGCCTGCGCAGCGATGCTCGCGAGAGTCGCCGAGGGCCGCCCCAAAGCAACCCGGTGTTTGTAGCGCCACGCGGCTTCAAAATACTGGGCGAAATCGGTTGGTTGGCGGTCGTAAAAATCTACGATCCGGTGGATCGGGTATTTCTCACGGTCGGTCTCAACCAGCATTGGATGAGGCGCGAACGCGAACCCATCCGGTTTGAGCACGAGGTGATCGGCGACTTGGCGAGCGGCTTCCAGGTACTTTGACATCAACGAAGGCGAGATGGTGAGCGACTCACCCGAGTTGTCAAAGCCAGCCTCATTTGCGGGATCAACAGGGAACTCGCGCGCTGGGCGCAGATCAACTCCCGTCAGATCGCGGATGGTGTAGTTGTATTCGGCATTGCTGAGCCGCCGCGCCAGCACGGGGCCTGGATCGCCGGGATTCTTGCGCGCTTCGTTCTTGCGCACTGCGGTGATCCACTCAATCACCTGTTGGCGCAGTTCGTCCGGCGGTTGCTTTATATCCGTAGGCGGCATCTCCTTCGACGTGAGTTTGCCCAGCACGAGCGCCCAATGAGGGAAGTCCTGAACCACGGATTCCATTGTCGTGTAGCGTTGCAAGTCGAAACTGGCTTCGGGCGTGGGGCCGCTATGACAAGGAGCGCAATACGCGGTTATGAATGGACGGACAATTTGAGTGAATCTACGCGTCAGGCTGGCATCGTTGGGCTCGTCTTTGATGGTGAATTTCTCAGCCCTCGGCGTTTGGCTGAATGTCCACGCCGAGTCGGCATCGGTGGAGTTGGTTGCGTACAGCCAGGGAATCAGGCCAGATCCGAGCATCAACAGCGAAATTGTTAGCCGTACGGAACGCAGCATACAGACTCCGAAAACCAAATCTCCCGGGAATTCTTCTTTGGAACATTGGGGGCAAATTACTCCAGAGGCGCGGATGGCGCAATGCTGCCGGATTTAGATTTGAATGACAATCGGAGTCTTCGCGACCGCGAAATCTGGTCCGCGTGAAGTGATTAATCTCGATAGTCAATAACAGTTCCGGCAATTGCATGCCGCCCCAGATAGCCTTTCCGGCGGCGCGGCGCCGCACGTTAGGCCAATCGCTTTCGGCGGGATGTCGGCACTGTCTGTCGACCGGATGAGTCGTGAAGCCGCCAAAGCGCCGACTCCGGCTCCTGCGGCTGACTTGATGAAGAGGCGTCAAACCTTCGCTATCTCCTTTTTGATTTCTCTGATGCGAGACTCGTCACGCTTGTAGAACGTCCATTGCTTTATCCGCTTAGAACGGACAAGCCCTGCCTGTGACAAGACCTTCATGTGTTCGGTCGCAGTCGGCTGGCTGACGCCCAGCTTCTCGGCTATCAGCGCCAGGCAGACGCCGTCTTTGACCAGATCGCCGTCGACTTGCGGCGGGAAGTGCGCCTCCGGATCCTTCAGCCATTCCAGAACCTGAAGTCTCCGCTCATTGGCCAGCGCCCGGATTGCTTTTTCAATAGACATATTGCCATTTTGCTAATTCCCAATTAAGCTGTCAAGGAAGACTTGGGCGCCACTGCTTACCGGAACTCACACCTGTTCCGGTTTGCTCGTCTGACGGCGCTCAGAAGTCGGAGGAAAATTATGACGGAGACACTGGCGGAGACGATCAGTCGAGACCGAATCGCGACAACCTATCAGAGCATCAAGCCATACATACGCGAAACCCCGGTGATTGAGGCTGACGGCGCCGATTTCGGTTTCAAATCGTCGCGGGTGAGCTTTAAGCTGGAGTCGCTTCAACATTCAGGTTCGTTCAAGGCGCGCGGGGCCTTCGCGAACCTACTCACTTGGCGTCTCCCGCAAACCGGCGTCGTCGCGGCCTCCGGCGGCAATCATGGCGTGGCGGTTGCCTATGCCGCCATGAAACTTGAGGTGGTCGCGAGAATTTTTGTGCCCGCCGTCGCGTCGCCGGCGAAGATGGAGCGGATCCGCAGTTATGGCGCGGATCTGGTCGTGGCTGGCGAGCTTTATGCAGACGCGCTTGCTGAAAGCGAACACTGGAGCGCTCAATCGGGAGCGTTACCCATCCATGCGTTCGACCAGGCGGAGACGCTGCTCGGCCAGGGGACAGTTGGTCTGGAATTCGAGCGACAGGCGCCTGACCTCGACACGCTGCTTGTCGCTGTTGGTGGCGGTGGGCTTATCGGTGGTATCGCCGCCTGGTATGCCGGCAGGGTTAAGATTGCCGCCGTTGAGCCGGAGACCGCGCCTACACTCTATCGAGCGCTCGAAGCTGGAAAACCGGTTGACGCTGAAGCCGGAGGAATCGCGGCGGATTCTCTTGCCCCGCGTCGCGTCGGCGAGTTGATGTTTCCGATCGCGAAAAAATACGTGAGCGGCGTCGCGCTGGTCACAGACGACGAGATTCGGGAAGCGCAAGAATCCCTTTGGGAGGTCTTGAGGATCGTCGCCGAGCCGGGCGGGGCAGCGGCGTTCGCGGCGCTGCTTTCAGGTCGATATCAGCCTGAGCCGCAAGAGCGGGTCGGAGTTCTCGTATGCGGCGGCAACACAACGTCGGTCGTCTTTAATTGATAAGAGAGAGAAAGAACAACTATGACAATCGAACGAATCAAAGTAGGGAAGCGAATGAGCCAGGCCGTGATCCACGGCTCCACGGTATACATTGCGGGGCAGGTGGCGGACGATCCAAGCGCGGATGTGGCTGAACAAACTCGGCAAGTCCTGGCAAAGATTGACAGCCTTCTCGCTGAAGCCGGCACAGACAAGTCGAAGGTGTTATCCGCCAATGTGTGGCTGTCCGACATCTCGACCTTCGACCAAATGAACGCGGTGTGGGATGAATGGGTGACGCCCGGCAGTCCGCCAGCGCGCGCCACCGTCGAGAGCAAGCTGGCAGGGCCGCAATACAAGGTTGAGATCATGGTGGTGGCGGCGCGTTGATCGTCAGTTCCAAATGTTGGCAGGAGGTAACGAAAAATCTGTGAATAGCCTTCGTTCATACCGCTATCGAGTAGTGGACGTTTTTACTGAAAAGGCGCTGGAAGGGAACGCTCTTGCTGTATTCCCGGACGCGTCCGGCCTTGACGATGCGACGATGCAGAAGATCGCCAGGGAGCTGAACTTGTCGGAAACAACCTTCGTCAGCCCGGCGACGCGCGCGGATTGCGCTGCCAACGTCCGAATATTCACACCGATAAGAGAGCTGGTGTTCGCCGGTCATCCGACGATTGGCACGAGTTTCGTGTTACTCGACGAAGGGGGCGTGCCCAAGAACAGCGAGCGTTTTGTTCTTGAGGAGAAGGTTGGCCCAGTGCCCATACGCGTAGAGCCGGGCGAGCGTCCGCTGATTTGGCTGACCACCCCACCGATCAGCTACGGAAGAACATTTGACCGGGGGCGTTGCGCGCAGGCTTTGGGATTGGAACCGAAAGACCTGCTTGAGATCACGCCACAACTGTTGAGCGCGGGCAATCCGACCATTTTCGTCGCCGTCAAAGACAAAGAGACCGTTGATCGGGCGTGGCTCAATCTTCAGGGATTGACGACCCTCAAAGACGGGCTGCAAGAAGCGGCCTGCGTGTTCGTGTTTACGCCGACGCCCGGTGGAGCTTATTCACGGATGTTCGCGCCTGAATATGGAATTGTTGAAGACCCTGCGACCGGGAGTTCGACTGGACCGCTGGCCGCCTTCATGCTCCGACATGGCTTGGTACGGGGCGCTACTGGGGCGCGGTTCGTCAGCGAACAAGGCGTCAAGATGGGACGCCGTAGCATTCTTCAGGTTCAGCTTCACGGCGAACAAGGCGTGGACGGAATTGAGGTGGGCGGTTATGTTACGCCAGTCGCCGAAGCCACGCTGAAACTATAGGACGGATTCAGATGTCACAATCGAGAATTGACGCTTTCACCGCAATGCTGAAGGATCAGCCTGATAACGAGATGATCTGGTACGGGCTGGCGAACGAATACATGAAGCTGGAGAACTGGCCCGCCGCTATTGAAGCGCTCCGCAATGTTATTCGCATCAAACCCGATTACACTTCGGCCTATCAAATGCTCGGTTCCGCGCTGATCAAACAGGAAGGGCTTGAAGAGGCGCGGCGCGTGTGGATGGAAGGCATCGAGGCGGCCAATCGCACGGGCGCGTGGAAGGCGCGCCAGCATATGGAAGCGTTGCTCGCTGGTTTGACGGATGAGGCCCAGCCAGGATTTTGCGAATAATCGTGGTTCCGAAACCAAAGTACAGCCAGGACGGAAAGGTCCAGCTATCGAAGGGAACCGGGGCGCTGCCAACTAGAGAGTATTGTATTCTCCACCCACCTTATTTCAGGTTCCCAGCTACCAAACAGCGTAGCGTCGTAGCGCACCCATCCTGAAGCGCTTCTACCATCGCCTATGACGACGACAAATTGATAATAAACTTCACCTCTATTACGAAATCTTCTCCCGGATGGGCCGTCTGCAAATGGGCCAGTGCCCCAAAAGACCGACTTGAACTCTACCAGTTTCCATCCGCGATTTTCTGCCCATAACTCCATGATCTTCCTGGCCTTATTGTTGATCTTTGTGGCCACGTCGAAAATGTGTCAGCGCCTTAAGGCCTTTAAGCGATCCGCAACACAGATCACTTTAGACGGTGAAGCGCTCAATCACCGTAATCCCTTTGCCGGGAGAAGAATCGAGGCTCGCGAGGGCCGCCCCCGCGTCATCGAGCGAGATGCGTCGTCCGATCAATTTATCGAGCGGCAATTTTCCGGCGGCGATCAGATCGAGAAGCTCAGGATAGGAATGCGCCTGCAGGCCATGGCTGCCGAAGATCTCAAGTTCATGCGCGATCACTCTTCCCATCGGGAGCGCCGGTTCGGCTTGATCTCCGAGGAGCAATCCGATCTGCACATGCCGGCCGCGACGGCGGAGCGAGAGGATCGAATTTCTACAGGTAACCGCGCTGCCTAACGCGTCGGCGGAGACCTGAACTCCGCCCGCCGTGAGTTCGCGAATGGCTTCCGCGATGCCGGGGACAGCGACCGCGTTAAACGTGTGCGCGGCGCCGACCTCGCGGGCGAGAGCGAGCTTCTCATCCGCTACATCTACGCCAATGACGTTCGCGCCGAGAGCGCGCGCAATAATCACCGCTGAAAGACCGACTCCGCCGCATCCATACACCGCAATCCACTCGCCGGCTCGCAGCCGCGCCTGCGTCACGATGCCGCGAAATGCCGTCGCAAAGCGGCAGCCGAGCGCCGCTGCTTCAACGAATTCGATCTCGTCGGGAAGGCGCACGAGGTTGACATCAGCGAAAGGCAAGGCGACATATTCGGCGAACGAACCGGGGCCAGTGAATCCCGGTTGAAACTGTTTTTCGCAGACCTGCTGGTCACCAGCAAGACAGTAAACACAGGTCCCGCAGCCGAGCACGAACGGAGTAGTAACCCTGTCGCCAGCCCGCCATCGCCGCACGTCGCGACCGACAGCGGCGATCACCCCGGCGAACTCATGGCCAGGAATATGCGGGAGGGTCCGGATGTCCGCGTCGTGCCCCTGCCAGCCGTGCCAGTCACTCCTGCACAGGCCCGACGCCTTCACCTCAACTACTACGCCGTCCCGCGGGACGACAGGGTCCGGAACAATCGCGACCCGCGGCGGGGCGCTAAAAGAGTCGTAAAGAAGCGCATGCATCAGAGATCAACGTTTTAGAAGTTCAGGCTCTCACCTTGTGGATCATCGCCAGGAGGATAAGCGCGCTCCTCTTGGAACGTCCCATCCTTTGTCCGGATTTTAACTGAACCTTCATCTCCGGCAAGCTCGTTCCTGGAAAAACCCCAACAAAAAGAAAAAGCGCTTGCAGCCGTGGGATAACTGCAAGCGCTTGAAATTTGGCGGCCACCTTCCTCACCCTGGCGGCCGCCTGACACCGTTCAGTGGAGTTAACCACCTGGTATCTCGTTGCCCCACTGTGATCTATCGCAAGGATGGCGCCACTGATTCCCGCCATGAGACAAACCGCGAAAACCCAATAAAATCGGGCGTTCCAGCGGTTTTCGAGTCTTCCGAGCGGGCTCGCGATCGGACGTTCCGGGCAATTCTTACACGATCCACTGGGAAGATTTTTCGCGCGGACAACCAACGGGAAGACCTTTCACACTCGTAATTCGCGTTCGCGGTGAATCTTGTTTTGAGCGGCGCCCTATGAAACCTTGATCAGCAGCTTGCCGAAGTTGCGCCCTTCCAGCAATCCGATCAGCGCCTGCGGGGCGTTCTCCAGGCCCTCGACCACATCCTCGCGATATTTGACTTGGCCGCTTTCGATCCAGCCGGCCATCTCGCGGTAAAAAGCCGGGCGCTGGTCGGCGAATTCGCGCTGGATGAAACCGCGTATCGTGAGACTTTTCGTCAGGACGTCCCTCATGACAACAGGCAGACGATCTGGCCCTTCGAACGGGCCGGCGCTGTTGTACTGCGCGATCAGACCGCAGACGGGGATGCGCGCAAAGGGGTTGAGCAGAGGAAAGACAGCGTCCCACACCGCGCCGCCGACGTTTTCAAAATAGACATCAACGCCGTTCGGGCAGGCGGCGGCCAGTTGTTCGGCGAAGTCCGGCGCCCGATGATCCACGACCTGGTCAAAGCCCAATTCGTCGCGCACGTACTTGCATTTGCTCGCGCCGCCAGCGATCCCTACAGCCCGCGCGCCCTAGTACGGCGCGGCTGGACTGCGAACTTCAGGCAAAAACGCCCACCGTCGGATAATTACCTTTCAACACGGCTTTTGTGTCGTCATACCCCATCCACTCCTTGATCATCGTCGCGTAGACCGAGCGGAAATCGGTGGTCATCTTCAGGTTCCCGTCGTCGAGATCGGTCAGGCTGGGCGGCTGGCCGTAAAAGCCGCCTTTGACCTTGGCGCCGAAGACGTACATCGGGCCGGCGGTTCCGTGGTCGGTGCCGAGGCTGGCGTTCTCTCCCACGCGGCGGCCGAATTCGCTGAACATCATCACCGCCACATCGTCGGCGCGCCCCATCCGCTTCACGTCAATCATGAACGCGGTCAGCGCGTCGTCGAGATAGCCCAGGTGGAGCGCCTGGGCAGCGAGTTGGCCCGCGTGCGTGTCCCAGCCGCTGGTGCTGACGTAATAGATTTGAGTCTGGAAGCCGCCGGCGATCAGGGCCGCGACCCGCCGCAGGTCGTTGCGCAGATTCCCGGCGCCGTAGTTGGTCTGGCTGCGGTATTCGGCGCAGGCGGTCTTGACCAGCTCGGAACTGTTGGCGGCGGTTTCGGAGATGCCCTGCAGGAAAGACAAGCTGGAATTCTTCGTCGGGCGCTTCTTCATCAATTCAGGGAAGACCGCTTTCTGCTCCTGGCTGCCCAAGCAGGTGAATTTCTCCGGGTCGTTGAAGACGATGGGCGCGTGGACGCCGCTCTGCACGGCGCGTTTCTGGGCCGGGCCGACGTTGACGATCAGGTTCTCGACCGGCTTGGGCCACTTGGCGTCGGCGAAGCGTCCCGCCCAGCCGCGCGAATCGGCGCCGTTGGGCACGGCGGTGTGCCAATATTCCATCGAGGTGAAGTGCGACAGGTTGGGGTTCGGATAGCCACAGCCCTGCACGATCGCCATCCGGCCTTCCTTGAAAATCCGCTCGCAGCCCATCAGTTGAGGATGGAGGCCGAACTCGTCGGTGAGCTTGCGCACCTGGTTTTTGGGAATACCGATTTGCGGGCGCGCTTTGTAGTAGGCGTCGTGGGTGTAGGGCACAACCGTGTTCAAACCGTCGTTGCCGCCAGACAGTTCGACGACGACCAGGATGCGGTTCGGATGACGGGCGTCTTTGCCCGCCAGTTCCTGCGCCGCGAGCGCGTTGGAGGTGTTTTGCAGAAACAGCGGCAATCCGGCGCCGACGCCGAGTCCGTAAAGTCCCCGGCGCAGAAAATCGCGCCGCGAGCAACCGCACTCGGAGATGATGTGATCAATCACTGGGTCTTTCATGTTTATCCTCCAATTTATCCCAACTGGTATTCCGGCGCGCTCATGATCAGATGCGCCAACTCGCGCAGAACCTTCTCGGCGTTCGGCGATTGGTAATCAAGCTTTTCCGACTTCAAGCCGTTGCGGACGAAGACGACCAGCGAGCGCCATCATCGCCTGGCCTTGCGCGTCGTCGCCCGCGAGGCTGCGCGTGGCGGGCGTGCGGGGCCGGTCTACTTCGCCGCCCGCGCTCGGACGCAGCAGCCCCTCCTGACTTTCCGGCTCGGCGAAAAGGAGCTTCATCACGTAATTGCCCCGTTCGAGCAGCGTGGCGGGATTGATCCAACTCCGTCCGCCCTCCCATCCGGCGACGTTGGGTGGGGCCAGAAGCTCCTGACCCAGCGCCGCCATCGTCGCGCGGAATTCGGGCGTGCCCGGAATTTCTTTGAGACCCAGTTTCCTGCAGGTCGAGACGATCAGGTGCGCGGGCGTCTTGATCTGCGTGGCGTAGGCCTGCGGGCTGTAGAAATCCCTCGACAGGAAGATCGTCTTGAGCAGCGGCTTCAACTCGTATTTGCCGTCGCGGAAGCGCTGCGCCAATCGTTCGTGAAGCCGCGGCGAGAGGTCTTCGGCGACGAAATAATTGTAAAGCTTCTGAGTGATCAGGCGCGCCATGGCCGGCTGTTTCATAATCAGGTCAACCACGCCCACGCCGTCGAGGTTTCCGGTCTGGCCGAAGATCGTTTTGTTGTCCGTGTCGTGCAGTTCCTGTTTGATGACGAACTTCAGGTCGTCCTGAGTCCAGCCGGTGAAGGCGCGCGCCGCCTCGCGGATGTCGCGCTCGGTGTAGCCTTTGCTTTCGCCCATCGTGAAGAGTTCCAGGACTTCGCGGGCGAAGTTTTCGTTGGCGCGGCCTTTAACGCTCAATCCGTTGTCCAAATAGACCAGCATCGCCGGGTCTTGCGCAACGGCGAGCACGAAATCGCGGAAGTTCCCGGTCGCGTTCTTGCGCAGCGTGTCGAGGTAGATCAGAACCTTGCGGTAATCGCCCACCCGGTCGTAGTTGATGGCGAAGTGATCGTGCCAGAAAAGGGCGATCTTCTCTTCCAGCGGGCGGCTGGTTTGCAGCATGCGGTTGGCCCACCACAACGCCACGCGCCGCGATTCCAAACGGTCGGCGTAAAGATGGTAATAGGCTTCGTCCACCACCGGCTGAAGCGGCATTCGCGCGCCAGCGGCGGTCTTGACGCCCAATGCTTCGCCGCGCCGGCGGCCATCCCGAATTGCCGCGCCGACGCCGTTCTCTTCGGTATAGGGCGCGACGCCCGGATCGTAGATGCGCGATTCTTCAAAGGGCGGCAGATGGCTGTTGTCCTTCGACTGGTATTCGACCAACTCCTCGACCGCTTGCTGCGGCGTCATGCGAGCTAGCCGCTCAATCTCTTCAGGCGCGCCGCCGAAGCCGGCGCGTTCGAGCAGGTGACCGGCGCGCGCATAATTCCAATCGGCTTTGGTGATAGCGGTGAGGTCGCCAGCCCAGGTCTTTGGTCCGGCGGCTTTGTAATCTGCCTTAGCCGCGCCGGGCGGGGCTAAGCTGCCGCAGACGAGGCTCAACGCGATCAACAACGCGATTTTTCGCATAGTGTGTTCCTCCTCGAAAAGATAGCGTAACTGCTCGAAAGATCATTACGGTTCCAACTGCAGTCAGGACACGCTGACGAAGTACAGTTATCCACCGATGAAAATCTCCCGCAGCCGGCGCGCGACGATCTCCGCCTCGCCCGGCTGCAACGTCCACGAAGAAACTTCCAGCGTCAACGGCTCGTCGTCGCCGGGCGACAATTCGATGGAAGGACGCCCTTCGCGCAGGCGGCGTGTGACCTCACTGGCGGAAAGCTTGACCAGCTTCTGATCCCAGCGAATCCGCAGGTGCGGGACTTCGTTGGCGATGGGCGGGAGGAACCGCTCGGTCGTCACGCCCTTGATCGGTTTCAAAGCGTCAGCGATCACGCGGATGGCGCCCTCCCATTCGTCCCAATCTTTCCGGTGATCGCGTTTCAGATAATTTTCGAGCGCGACGAGCAGCCCGGCCATCTCCTCCTTGTTGACCTTCATTGGCCGCCCGATGGCGTCGCCGTTCGGTGGAGCGTGCATCCGCGCCGCCGCGATCATATCTTTGCGGCCCACGAGCAGCCCAGTGCTCTGCGGGCCGCGCAGTCCTTTGCCGCCGGAAAACGTCACGAGGTCGAAGCCGAGCTTGAGATATTTCGTCAGATTGCCGGCCGGAGGCAAATCGGCGGCGGCGTCATTGAAAGTGGGAACATTGAACTGTTTGCCGAGCGCGACGAACTCTTCTCGTTTGATCCTGCCCAGATGGTCGCTCTTGTTCAGGAAGAGCATCATTGCCGTGCGTTCATTGACGGCGCGGCGCAGATCGTCGGCGGTCTCGACCTCGATGAGACGCACGCCGCAAGTGCGCACCGCGTGGTCATAAACGAAGCGGTGCGCCTTCTGGATGATGACCTCGCTCTTCATTCCGGTGAGGTCGGGCAGCCGCTGAATCCTCGCTTTATCGGTTCCGGTCAGAACCGCCGCCGTCCCGATGGTCAGCGCCGCCGCCGCGCCCGAAGTGACCATCGCCGCTTCGCAGCCGAGCAACGCGGCGATCCGTTTGCCCACGGCGTCGTGCAGCTCATTGAGCCGGACGAATTGATGCGACATCGCCTCAATCGCCGCCACGACTTCGGGCAGCATCAGCGTGCCGGTGAACATCGTCTGCATCCCGCCGGCGTTGATGATCGGCTCGACGCCAAGTTCTCTCAGAAAATCGCGCTCAGACGCGGTGGCGGCTTTCTCGTTCATCGCCAGGCCTGCAAACGGGGCGAGCCAGGGCAGGCTCGTGAGCAATCGCAGAAAGATTCTTCGCTGGGTCATCGGTTTTTTTTCCTCTGGAAATATGGATGGAACAAAAGGCGGGCGTCAGGTTATTGCTGTTTCAATTACGTGTCAATAGATAGGCAATAGTTTGCTTATTGAAATAACGGGTTTCATCTTCCCCGACTCCGAGCGCCTGTCCCGCTACTTTTCCGTAGTTTCAATAGATAAACTGATTCTTGCCTATTGACTTGAACCGGCAGCGGCGTTACGATCCGGACGCCTTTCGTAATCAACCCATATATCTTCTCTCGTGCGAGGCGCTGTGATGCGACGAAAACTCGAAAACGTCTTTCTGCTGTTCTGCTGTCTCGGAGCCGCGCTGTCTCAAACGTTGGCGCAGTCGCCGGGAAGTCCTTACCGGGAAGGGATGGCGCTGCTCGAACAAGGGCGAGCCGATCAAGCCCTTCAGGTCTTCGAGCGCGGCCTCGCGGCAGACCCGTCGAACCTGGCGCTGATGAATGCCGCCGGCGCCACGCTGATCCGACAGGGCAAGGTCAAAGAAGCCCAGGACTACTTCCTGCGCGCGCTCAAGCTCGATCCCGAATTCCTTCCGGCCAGAAAGAATCTGGCGATCGGCTACTTCAACCTGGGTCAGTACGATCTGGCCACGCCTGAACTGGAGCGGGTCGGCAAAAGCGAGAATGCGAGGCCGATGGCTGCGATGTTTCTGGGGATGATCGCCGAGAAGCGGAAGCGCTACGACGAGGCCATCGCCCGGCTGGAACAGGCTGGAGAGTTGGTCACGCAGCATCCGCCCGCGATGTTCGCTCTGGCCCGCGCTTATTTTGAAGCGGGACAAATGGAGAAAGCTCTGCGGGTATTGCAGGAATCGGCGGCCAGCAAGCGTGACGGGAACGCGCTGAACCTGATGGCGCAGGTCGCGGCCAGGAGCGGGAAGCTCGAGCTGGCCGTCAAATCGCTCAGAGAAGCGATCGAGCTTGAGCCGGAGCGGGAGGATCACTACCTCGACCTGAGCCTGCTCTGCCTGGACAACAACAACAGCGACCTGGCGCTGGAGATCATTGCTGTCGGCCTCTCCCACATCCCGAAATCGTACCGGATGCTGGTGCAGAGAGGGGTCATCTACGAACAGTTGGGCAGACGCCGTGAAGCCAAAGAGGTCTTCCGCTCCGCTATCAGTTTGCAGAGCGATCACAGCGTCGCGACGGTGGGATTGGGGATCACGCAGATGTACGCCGGGGAGTACGAGGCGGCGGTCGAGACGCTGGCCGCGGGCGCGGTGACGCCCAATGCTGAAGTCAAAGTCACGCACGAAGCGCAGGGCGTCAGCCGCCAAACGAAAACGAATGAGGATGGATTCTTCCGCATCACCGAGCTGGCGCCCGGCAATTACCGCGTCGAAGTGCGGACGACCGGCTTCAAGACCTGGGTGCAAAACAACCTGGTGATTGACGCCGGACGAGTGAGAACCATCGCCCCCTTGCTGGAAGTCGGCGTGATGGAAACGAGCGTCACCGTGCAGGCCGACACTGCCGCCATCGAGATCGCTCAGAGCAGCACCTCGGAGAAGGTCAAGGGCGAGACGGTTCAGCAGACGCCGCTCGTCGGAAGAAACATCTACAACCTGGCGCTGCTGGTTCCGGGAGTGGTCGGCATCGGAGCGCGGACGGGCGACAATTACGATGTCGAGTTCCGTTCGAGGATCAGCTCGGCGGGGCAGCGCACCGAGACCAACGGTTTCCAGCTCGATGGAACTTACATCACCGGAAGCTCGCGCGGTGGCGCGGCCAATCTTTCGCCCAGCCCGGAAACAATCGCCGAGATCACCATCTCCGCCAACCAGTTTTCCGCCGAAAAGGGGCGCAACAGCGGCCTGCAGGTGGACATCATCACCAAGTCGGGAACCAACGACTGGCACGGCTCGCTTTACGAATTCCACACGCAAAACAGTTTGACGGCGCGCAGCATTCAGCAACTCACCGTCCCGGCGTTCCGGCGCAACCTGTTCGGCTTCACGCTGGGCGGCCCGGTCATCAAGAACCGGACTTTCGTCTTCGGCTCGCTGGACGTGCAGCGCGCCAAGTCGCCGCAGACCACCCGGCCCTTCATCGAGACGCCGCAGTGGCGCGATTTCATCAAGACCAATTACCCGAACTCCATCGCCGCCAAAATCTATGCGCTCGCGCCGCCGGCGGTTGATCCGACGCTGGAGATCATCACGGTGGCCACGCACAAACAGCGCAATCCGGGCCGCTTCACCGCGCCCGCGAACATCCCGGACACGCTGCCGATCCTGGGCCGCGCCGTGGTTGACGAGGCGCCGACGCGCAACGGCGAGACGTGGAACCTCCGCGCCGATCACCATTTCAATGGAGACAAGGATCGGTTGTCAGGCACTTTCTATCGCACCTTCGTTGATCTGCCGCAGACCGGCGCCCGCCCGAACATGCGGCTGACCAGAACCAACTGGTCAACGCTGGGCAAAGGCAGTTGGACACACATCTTCTCGCCATCGCTGGTCAATGAAGTCGGATTCAGTTATTTCGCGCCCGGAGGCGATGCGCCCTTTCTGGATAATGAGGCGAAGCGAATCCCCAACATTTCGGTGGGCGGCGTGGATGGGTTCAGCCACTTCACCGGCGCTTTCACCTTCGACGTTTACCACTGGCGCGACGTGCTGACGTGGAATCGCGGCAACCACGGGCTGCGCTTCGGCGCCGAGGTGCAATACGCCGACGAGAAGACGATCCAGCAGAGTTCCTTCAACCGCCCCACCTACAACTTCGCCAACCTGCTCGATTTCGCGCAGGACTTGCCGCAAACCCAGAGCGGCCCGATCCTGAATACCAAAACCGGAGAGTTGGGCGCGCAGGTCGTCCACTCGAAGATTCTTTACGGCGGTTATTTCGTGCAGGACGATTGGAAGGTGCGGCCCGGATTGACCGTGAACCTGGGCGTGCGTCTGGACGATTTCGGCCATCTGGCCTCTTTCCCCGACGGCGCGCAACTCTCTTTCTTCACGCCGGGGCCAAGCGGCAATCTACGACAACAGATCGCCGAAGGGTTCATGAGCCAGCGCGGCGGCGGCAACACGCGCGCCACCGAGAGCCGCGTGTGGGGCATCGGCCCCAAGATCGGTTTCGGTTGGGACATCTTTGGCAACGGCTCGACCTCGCTGCGCGGCGGGTATGGAATCTTCTACGACCGCCCGGCGGCGCTGGTCATCTACGAATCGTCGCGCACGAATTTGCCACAGATGGCCAACTACAACGCGACCGTCGTGGGTGGAGGAACCATTCTTTACGGGCTGGCGGCGCCTGACGGGATCGGATGGCCGTTGCCGAAGATCAGCTTCCAGATTGATTCGCGCGGCGGCCTGATCGGATCGCGCGTACAGGTGGGAGGGATTGATCAGAATCCCGGGGCGACGCGCTCGCACAACTGGATGCTCAGCCTGCAACGGCGATTGCTCAGCGACACCACGGTCGAGCTGAATTATTCGGGTTCCAGGCTGTCGAATCTCTTCATTCGCAGCCAGGACGTGAACCGCTTCGCCGGCGATTTGCTGGACGGGCGCCTGGATCGTCTCAATCCGAGCTTCGGCCCGATCATCCAGGGCAGAGCCATCGGGACGTCCGAGGGGCATTACGCTTCAGTCAGTCTCAGCAAACGATTCGCGCGCAACTGGTCGGCGCGCGGCATCTACACTTTCGGCAAGACGACCGACTACCAGAGCTTCGATGGGACAAATGTGGGCGGAACGATTCTGTTCAACGCGGATAACCTCGAAGGCAATCATGGCCGGGCCGATTTCGACGCGCGCCATCGCCTGACGGTTGATGGCGTGTGGTACCTGCCCGATCCGTGGAAGAAGGGATTCCTCTCGCAGATTTTCGGCGGCTGGCAAATGGGAACCATTGCCATCTTTCAGAGCGGCACACCCTTCACCGTCAGCTCGAACCAGGCCTTCAATCTCGGCGGGGATTTCAACGCCGACGGGGTCAACTTCGACCCGCCGAACACGCCGTCTTTCGGCAATCGCCTTTCGGGCAAATCGCGCAAGGATTTTCTCAACGGCCTGTTTGTCCGAGCGGACTTTCCCGTCCCCACGCCGGGCACGACCGGAAACCTGGGGCGCAACACTTTCGACAATCCCGGCTACGCCAATGTGGATTTGAATCTGACCAAGTCGTTCAAGATTCCCTGGTTCACTCGTGAAGGCGCGCGCTTCGAGTTGCGCGGCGAATTCTTCAACCTCTTCAACCGGGTCAATCTCAACGGAGTGGACGGTACCCTGAGCAGTCTGACTTTCGGCAAATCCACTTCGTCGTTTTCGCCACGATCCGTGCAGGTGGCGGGACGAATTCAATTTTAGCGAGGATTCGGCAAGGTTTTCCGCCGGCATCTCTGGCAGAGGAATAAAGACAAGGGAATCAATCCGAAAGAAATGATTCCCTTGTCCTCATTCCCCTGCCATTTGCGCTGTCCGGCAGGTGGAAAAGCAAAGTTCGGGATCAAACATTCTGAAGGGATACAGGATGCGTTCGATAAAAGCGATGGCGCTTACAACGGAGAATGAGCGCCAAGACGCCCTCTTTACTCATAAAATTTGCCGTAACGCCAATAGACGAGGCTTGCTTATGAAATATCTGCTTCTGATTTTTCTATGTGTGGTGATGGTCATGACGACAACCTTTTCAGCCCAGACGCGGCGTCCGTTGATCGCCGTTGCCGGAATCAGTCACGAGTCGAATTCGTTCTTCCCGTCGAAGACCGTTCTGGCCGATTTCGAGCAGCGCCGTCAGAGGGCTGCGGACGAGACGCTCCGCGAGTGGGCCAGGAGCAAGAGCACAGTGAGCGGTTACGTCGAGGGAGCGCGCCGCTACGATCTGGAACTCTATCCGACGCTGGTTACCGGCGCCGAACCCAAAGGCCCTGTCACTGACGAGGCTTTCAACGCCCTGATGGACGAGATGATCAAACAGTTGAAAGCCGCGCCCAAACTCGACGGGCTGCTCGTGGCCAATCACGGGGCGATGGTGGTCGAGAGTTATCCGCACGGCGACGCCGAGGTCGTGCGCCGCTTGCGCGAAGTCTTCGGCCCCGATTTCCCGATCGTCGTCACGCACGATTTTCACGCCAACGTCTCGCGCGAGATCGTCAAACTTTCGACGGCGCTGATCACCTACAAGGAAAACCCGCACATTGATCCCTGGGATCGCGGCATCCAGGCCGCTCAGGTCATGGCCGGGATTGTGCGCGGCAAGACGAAGCCCACGCAGGCCATCGCCAAGCCGCCGATGATCTACAACATCGTCTTTCAATACACGAAGCGCGAGCCGCTGCTGCCCATCGTCGAAGAGAGCAGGCGGTTGGAACAGAACCCAAAGATCCTGGCGGTGAGCGTTTCGGGCGGCTACCAGTACGCCGACGTGCCGGAGGTCGGCCCCAGCGTCATCGTCGTCACCGACAACGATCCGGCGCTGGCGCAGCGCGAAGCCGACCGGCTCTCGGCGATGCTCTGGGCGACGCGCGACCGGATCAAACTCAACCTGCCCGATGCGGCGGCGGCGGTGCGGCAGGCCGCGAGCGGCGACAAGTTCCCGGCGGTGTTGATTGATATGGGCGACAACATCGGCGGCGGCTCGGCGGGCGACAGCACCTTCGTGCTCGATGAACTGCTGAAGCAGAAGGCGCAAGGCTGGGCGATGACGATCAGCGATCCTGAAGCGGTAAAAGCGGCGGTTCGCCTCGGCGTCAATGGCAATTTCGAGATGAAGGTGGGCGGCAAGACCGACCGCTTGCATGGCGAGCCTGTGCTGGTTCGAGGCAGAGTCAAATCGCTGCACGACGGCAAATACATCGAAACCGAAATCCGGCACGGCGGCGGGCGCTATCACGATCAGGGGTTGACAGCGGTGATTGAAGTCGAAGGCTCGACGCGCGACCTGCCGAATCTGTTGCTGCTGACCACCGAGCGCGCCAGCCCGAACAGTTTGCACCAACTGATCAGTTGCGGCGTTTACCCTGAACGCCAGCGGATTCTGGTGGCGAAAGGCGCGATTGCGCCGCGCGCGGCTTACGAGCCGATTGCGGGCCGCATCATCGAAGTGGACACGCCGGGCGCGACCGCCGTCAACCCGGCGCGGTTTATCTATAAGCGCGCGCGCAGGCCTTTGTTCGGATTGGATCAGCGATAATGTTACATCTCCGTTGCATCCTTTTCGGCTGTGAATTATCTTCTCGCCATCGCCGATTGGCTTTATCCATTTAATAACATTCGTTGTCCCTTCAAGGTTCAGGATGCTCCCGGTACGGCCAAGGTCCGGGAAGGTGGGCCACTTCAGATCGCTTTGATTGTTTCGTTCTTGTCCATTGAAAACGGGCGAACGAGATGGCTTGACCGCCAGTCCCCATCCGATCGCCCGTCGAAGATGAATGCCATTTCGACCGGGAGGAGACCGCGATGACACGACTTTCACGCCAATTGCTCAAATCAATTTTTGGGATAACGCTGTTGACGACGGCGCTGTCGAATCTCACGCCGGCTCAAACCAGCGCCGGCACAGTCACCGGACAGGTCCTGGATTCCACAAACGCCGTCGTCGCCGGGGCCACCGTGCGCGTCATCAACACGGCCACGAATGACGTCCGCGTTATCGCAACCAACAGCGAAGGCATTTACAGCCTGCCATCATTGCCGCCGGGGCAGTACAGAATTGTGGTGGAGAAAGAGGGGTTTTCGAAATCGGAAGTCGGCTCCGTCACGGTCAACACGGCGCAGGTGACCACGGCTAACATTTTGTTGCAGGTGGGCAGGACTTCGGAGACGGTGACCATCACGGCGGAGGCGGAATTGTTGTCGAAGGATTCGGCGGCGGTCTCGGCCACGGTTGAAAACAAACTCCTGACGGAGATGCCGTTCCCGGAGCGCAGCGCGCTCGGCGCCATTCTGCTCTCGCCCGGCGTGCAGGGCGATCCGCAGTATCCCGGCGGCATTCAATCCGAAAACCCCGGACCCTTCACGCAGCCCGTGGCTCCTGGGGCTTCGATCTCAATCAACGGGGCGCGCAACGGCGCAAGCTCGATCCTGGTGGACGGATCGGATATTTCGCTGGCCAGTTATCCGCGCACGGGCGTGACATTTTCCGGCGACACGGTGCGCGAAATGACCGTTCAGACGCTGGGCATCCCGGCGCAATACGGACGCACCGCCGGAGGCGTGATCAATCAGGCGACCAAAGGCGGCACGAATAGTTTCCATGGCGGCGTGTTCTGGCAGCACACCGATCCGGGATTGCAGGCCTGGCGGCACGGCACGCATCAGGCAGGCGTGCCGCCGCAATTTCGCCAGAATCTTTTTTCAGGCGTCATCGGCGGCCCGGTCTGGCTGCCGAAAAAAGTTTTCGGCCCAGCCGGGATGGACGGCCGCAACCGCAGCTTCTTTCACGCGACCTTCGAACCGGCGCGGCTGTCGGATCAACTGTTCAGCTTCCGCACGCGCATTCCGACGGCGAAGGAACTGGCGGGCGATCTGAGCGAAGGTTTCGACGCGCTCAGCCAGTGCTGTCTGGCCACGTTGCAAAATCAGGGAGTGGAAGCGGCGCTGGCGCAACTGCGCGGATTGTACGCCCAGGGACGCGCGCCGCAACTCTATTATCAATTCGACCGCAACGCGCAGGGGCTGCCGTTCGGGAATCGTTACAACAGCCCCACGCAACATCTCGAAACGGTTTCCGCTCAAAGGCGAGAAGCTCTGGCTGCAATTGCGCGCCGATTTTATCAACGCGCTCAATCACCCGAACTTCTTCTTCAACCCGAACAGCGGCCACGACCTGTTGACCGGCAATTTCAACCGCAACTCCCTGACCAATCCGAGCATCGCGCCGTTCAGCAACAACGGCGGCTTCGGCCGTCTCGATCCGAACAACACCAATAACGGGCGAACGATCCGCGTAGCGATTCGATTGGGATTTTGAGCGGTTTGGAAGGTTATGCTTGATCAATGCGGCGCCGAGTCAGACAAGAGGCGGTGCGTGACATAGGCCGGCTCCTTTGGCGCGCCGCCGACTGTACCCGTCTTGAGCAAAACTTCAAAGTAGGGCGGCCTGCCCTGTTGTTCCCCCAGCCGAGGCGCGACAGCAGTTTGGCTGAGAGCGCGGTGTTGCTCAACAACTCCCAGGCGGCCTCGGTCCCTTCCATCGAGGTCCCTTCGATAATCAGGACATTGCCGTTGCGGCGCAGGTTCGGGAGGAAGGTGATCACGCCGTATTGCTCGTCCGAGTTTCCGGCGGGACCGCGCTCGAAGTAGCGTTCCTGCTCACCCGGCCGGGCGGACTTGTTGCGGTAGTAGGGTTGCCGGCGTTCCCAATCGTACTCGAACTCGAAGTTTTTACCTTCCGCGAACAACTCGCCCCAGGGGTTCGCCCAGCGGCTGCCGAGCAGGATGTGGTGATCCTGGTTGAAGTCCCGCGTCTCTATATTGCGGGCGTACCGGACGGACGTTCTTCCCGCATACCGGCTGTCCAGGCGCAGAATCCTGGCGACGATATTCGTATCGGCCAGGCTCGTGTATTGGAGTTTGGCGATGAGCCGCTGGTCCTGGCCATTGAGGTTGGAGAGGTAGCTCCGGCTCACATATTGCCGCAACGACACACGGTGGCGCGTCAGGTGTTGCAGGAGCGAGAGGCATGAATCAGCTACGACGACGTGGGTCTGATTGTTTGCGTCGAAGAGGTGCGGCCAGAGGCCGGCGATGTTCGGCGACGGATACAGGCTCGAGGCGGATTCACGCCGCGGCCGCAGTTTCTCGCCCCACAGCCACCAGCCACCCAGAAGCAGAACCGCGAAGACGCTCGCCAGTAAAACGAGCGGCGGCCGGCTGCGTCGCTCTGGTCGAAGCGCGGGAAAGTTTGAGGGCTTTGAGGCCTGGGCTACGACTTGATCTTCAACCGCCGCGGCCGAAGTGTGCTGGTCAGTCGGAGGCGGAAGCGGGGCGTGAAATTTTCGCGGCTCAAAGACCGGCACATAAGAGCCTTTGGGGATCCTGATCGTGACCGGCTCGCCCTTACCGTCCTCCTCGAAGTAAGCTTCGAGGGCTTTGCGTAGCCGGCGCGCTTCGACCCGCACGATGTTGTCTTCGCTGGCGTTGTAATCCGGGCGCCGCCCGTAGACTCGGCAGCCTATTTGATGCTCGTGGATTTCTTCGAGGCGGCCGTCCCGAGTCTTTTCCCAGATATAGATCAGGAACTCACACAGCCGGGTGGACTTTAAGAATTGCGCGTTGGCGAGGACACGCCTGACAAGATCATCTCTTTCGTCTGCCGAGGAGAGCCTGCGTTCTGGCTGCCCCTCTCGAAACTCGAACATTCAGCCTCCCATGACGGTGAGATTACCGTGAGATTACCGTGAGATTACTTGTGGAGAACGACTCGCGGTTGAGAAAATCCGAACACTTAAACAACGACCATCAGACTTGCTGGCAGTTTACTTTGCTGAGATGAGCCTTGTCGAGCAGTCCCGTACCGGGGGCGCTTGACCTAATCCCTGTCGACCGTCCCGTCTCTATCATTGGAGGTCATATGAGAATTGCGTTTCAGCCTTTTCCCGTGAGAGTTCATTCGGTTTGCGTTTTCACGTTGCTGCTTCTGCTCGCCGGTTTTAATCCGGCAGGCGCGCAATCGGTCGTCGGGCGCATCTCCGGCACGGTCACTGACACTTCTGGTTCGGTGATTTCGGGGGCGCAGGTGACGATCACGAACGCGACGACGAGCCTCGCGCGCGTGGTCACGACCGATGATCGAGGCGCTTACGTCGGGGCCAACCTGCCGGTCGGGGATTACAGCGTCACGGTCGAGCGGCAAGGTTTCAAGAAGGTCACCAGGAGCGGCTTTGATCTGGTGGCCGACGGGCGGCTGACCGTGGATTTCGCGCTCGTGGCGGGCGAGGTGACCGAAAGCGTCACCATCACCGATCAGGCCGGCGAGAAGGTCAACACTACTTCGGGCGAGGTGGCCCGCGTGATAGACCGGGAACAGACGCAGAACCTGGCGCTCAACGGGCGCAATTTCACCCAGTTGCTGACGCTCATCCCCGGTTCCGCCGCGCTTTCGGGCGACCAGCTCTTCAACGCCTCGCGCCTGAGCATCGCGCAGCAGGCGATCAACGGCAACCGCCCGAACGCGAGCAACTACACGATTGACGGCGGCTTCAACCTCGACACCGGCAACGGCGGGAGTATCGCCAACATGGTCGGCATTGACTTCATCCAGGAGGTCAAAATCCAGACCGCGAATTTCTCCGCCGAGTACGGGCGGCGGCCCGGCGCCTCGATCAACGTCATTACGCGCGGCGGCGGGAACGAATTTCACGGCAGCGTCTTCGAGTTCCTGCGCAACGACGCGCTCGACGCCCGCCGCTTCTTCGCCCCGCGCCGGGACAACCTGCGGTTCAACAACTTCGGCTACAGCCTCGGCGGTCCCATCGTCGAGAATAAGCTTTTCTTCTTCGGCGGCATGGAATGGAAGAAGATTCGACGGACCGAGCCGGTGACGGCGCGGATTCCGACGCGCGCCCAGCGGGCCGGCGATTTCGGCGGCGCCATCGGCAATATCGCCCCTCGCATTACTCCCGACGGGCGGGCGATCGCCAACGTCTACACGGCGATGGAGGCGCTGGCCAGTTCCTACGTCGAGGCGGCCGGAGTCGGCACGGCGATTTTTCAACTGCCGAATCCATTCGATTACCGCCAGGACATTCTCCGCCTCGATTACCGCGCGAGCGAGCGCCACACCATCAGCGGGCGGTACATCCACGACAACGGGGATCTGATCAATCCCTACGGTGAGTTCCTCGTCTCGGCCCTGCCCACTGTGCAGACGCTGCGCCCGCGCCGCGGATACAGCGTTCACCTCTCAGAGACCTGGGTCATTACGCCGACGCTCATCAACGAGGCCAAGGTGGACGCCTCCTGGATCAGCCAGCCCGTCAGCCTGCTTGACGAAAACATTTCGAGGCGTGACCGCTACGGTTTCAGCTTCCGGCAGTTGTTCCCGGCTTTTGGCGGCGAGATCATCCCGGATGTCAGCGTCACCGGATTCGCCGGATTTCGCGGCCCGTCGGTGCTGCTCTCGGCGCCGACCACGGACATCTCGGCGGGCGACAACCTGACGATCATCCGCGGCCCGCACACCTTCAAGACGGGAGCGCTCTTCATCCGCGACCGCAAAGATCAGACCGGCAACGCGATCGTCGCCGGCTCCATCGTGTTCAATAATGCGGGCAATCCCAACTCGACGGGCAACGCCTTCGCCGACGCCCTGCTCGGCAATTTCCGCACCTACACCGAGCCGAACATTCTCCCCTTCGCCTACAACCGCTACACGCAGTTCGAGGCCTACTTCTCCGACAACTGGCGGCTGCATCCGAAATTGAACCTGGAATTGGGCGCGCGTTATCACTACGTCGGGCCGACCCATTCGCGCGCCAACAACATCACCAACTTCGATCCGAAGCTTTACGACCCGGCCAAAGCCGTGCGCGTGAATCCGAACGGCACGCTCGTGGCCAACTCCGGCAACCGCTTTAACGGGCTGATCCGCGCCGGCGCCGGCGTGCCTGAATCCGAGATCAATCGCACGCCCGGCGCGACCAGTCCCAACGTGCTCGCCGTGCCCGCCGGCGCTGAGCGCGGCTTCACGGATGGCGCTCATCTGCTGGCGCCGCGCGTCAGCTTCGCCTACTCGCCCTTCGACGATAAGAAGACGGCGATCCGGGGCGGCTTCGGCGTCTTCTTCGACCGGATCGAGAACGCGCACTACACGGGGATGGCGCCTAATCCGCCGTTCCTGGAGAACGTGCAGATCGACAACGGGAACCTCGCCGCGCTCGGAGGGGCGACTGCGACGCTCAACCCCTTCGGCGGGCTGACCGCGCTCAGCGCCGATCTGAAAGTCCCTTACACGATGAACTTTTCTGTGAGCGTGCAGCGCGAGCTGCCGGCGGGCTTTTTCGCCGAAGCGTCCTACGTGGGCAACCTGGGGCGACATTTGATCCGCCAGCCCGACATCAACCAGCCGTCGTTCGCTCAGCTTGCCGCCAACGACGCCTTGCCGGCCAACCAGCGGCTGACGCTCAACGCCCTGCGCCCATTCAAAGGGTACTCGACGATTCAAATGCGGATGACCGACGCCAACTCGAATTACAACGCGCTGCAACTCTACGCGGCCAGGCGCAAGGGCAATCTGGTGATGACCGCCAGCTACACCTGGTCGAAAGTCCTGACCGACGCCAGCCTCTTCAACAGCGCGCCCGAAGAGCCGTTCGACCGCAGTTACAACTACGGTCCGGCGAGCTACGACCGCCGCCACATCCTTGCGAACACGTTCACCTACAGTCTACCCTTCGGGCGCAACGAGCGCGGCGCCGGCGGCAAAGTGTTATCGGGCTGGGAAGTGAGCGGCGTCGCCCGCTTCCAATCGGGAGCGCCGTTGACGGTGACGGCCAACACCTTTCTCGGCAATCGCCGCGCCGATTACGTCGGGGGCAGCATCAACCTCCCGGAAGGCGAACGGAACACTGGCCGGTGGTTCAACACGGCGGCGTTCGCCCCCGCGCCCGTGGGAAGGCGCGGCAGCGCGGGCGTCGTCAGCGGTCCGGGCTTGCAGGTTTGGGATCTTTCAGTCCGCAAGCGGACGGCGTTGACCGAGAAAGTCCGGCTGCGGTTTCAGGCCGACTTCTTCAACGCTTTCAACCACGCGAACTTTCTCGACCCATCGGTCAACTTCAATCAGGCGGGCTTCGGCTCGATCACCGATTCGGATCAGGGGCGCAACATCCAGTTCGGAATCAAGATCGAATTTTGATCAATCGCAGGGGAATCAAGGCAAAGGAATGAAGACGAATGATGAAGAGACTACTACCGTTTTTCCTGATCTTGCTCTGCGCCCCGTCGGCGTGGGCGCAGGCCGCGCGTCCGAATATCATCTGGCTCGTGCTGGATGACGCAAGCCCCAACCTGGGCTGCTACGGCGATAGCTTCGCCCGCACGCCCAATATGGACCGGCTGGCTGGCGAGGGGATGCGATTTACTAACGCCTTCACGCATGCGCCGGTGTGCGCGCCGAGCAGGTCGGGTCTGATCACCGGCATGTATCCGACGGCGATCGGCTCAATGCACATGCGCTCGCAGTTGATCAACCCGCCTGAGACATTCCCAGCCTTGCTGCGCAAGGCGGGGTACCATGTCGTCTGGCCCGGCAAGACCGACTTCAACTTCGCGCCGCCCGAAGTAGCGGCCACACCGAACTACGCGCCTGCGGGCGCATTCGACAGCAAAAAAGACTGGGTTGCGGAAGGGCTGCCGGCCGAGCGCCCTTTTTTCGCTTTCCTCAACATCGGCGTGACTCACGAGGGGATGATTCGGTCCGCGCCGGAGCAGTTCGCCCGGCTGACGGCGCGCCTCAAACCGGAAGAGCGCCACGACCCGGCTAAAGTCTTGGTCCCACCCTACTACCCGGACGCTCCCGAAGTGCGGAAGGACCTGGCGCATTACTACGATCTGATGACAGCCGCCGATTACATCATCGGCGACATTCTGCGGATGCTCGATGAGCGAAAGCTGGCTGAGAGCACTATAGTTTTCCTCTTCTCCGACCATGGACGAGGGATGCCGCGCGCCAAGCGATGGATTTACGACAGCGGCATCCGCGTGCCTCTCATCGTGCGGTGGCTTGGCCACATCAAGCCTCGCGAGGTGAACGACGGCCTGGTCAGCTTCGTTGACTTTGCCCCGACCGTCCTGCGACTGGCGGGCGCCGAGGTCCCGGCGCGCATGCAGGGTCAGGTCTTCCTAGGTCCCGAAGCGAAGAGACGGCGATACATCTTCGCCGCGCGTGACCGGATGGACGAGACCTTCGACCGCATCCGCGCGGCGCGCGACAAGCGATTCAAGTACATCCGCAATTTTTATCCGGAGTTGCCCTACGCGCAGCGAATCGCCACCAATGAACAAAGCCCGACGATGCAGGCCTGGCGCCGTCTGAACGCCGCCGGGCAGTTGACCGGCGCGGCCAAACTGTTTTTTGCGCCGGCCAAGCCGCCGGAAGAGTTGTATGACACGGCTGCGGATCCAGACGAGGTCCGCAACCTGGCCGGAGATCCAAAATATCAGGCAAAGCTGCGCGAACTGCGCGGCGCGTTGGACAGGTGGATCGTCGAGGCGGGAGACCTGGGGGCAGTCTCGGAGCGGGAGTTGATCCGGCGTGGGACCGTCCGTGACCTGCTGCAAGATTATGAAAAGCGCCGCGTGGCTGAGAGCGGCCCCCTCGCCAAGCCTTGAGATCAATCAATGAACGACACATTCCCTTAGGAGGAAAAACATATGTCTTATCCACGAATCTTATCTGCGCTGACTTGCGTCTGGATTTTGGCGTCTAGCCTGACGATGGCTCAGACCGCGACTTCAATCATTCACGGCAACGTCACGGACGGCAATGGAGCGTCACTGGTGAACGTGGCAGTGACCGCGACGTTCGCGGGAACAAACAGCGAATACCGCGCCGTCACCAACGCCGATGGCAATTACGTCATTCCGGGATTGCGGCCGGGCGAGTACAGGCTCAGCTTCGACCTGCAGGGCTTCCGCAAAGCCGAACGTTCGGGCATCCGCGTCGAAGTCAGCCAGCAGGCGCGGGTGGATATGGTCTTGCAGGTCGGCGAAGTCCGCGATGTCGTCACGGTCAACGCCGACGCCTCGACGGTGGAGACGTCCAACGCGACCTTGAAAACGGTTGTGGATTCGAGGCGGATGGTTGATCTGCCGCTCAACGGGCGCCAGGCGCTGCAGCTTCAGGCGCTGACGCCGGGCGTGGTGCAGGTCAACACGGGGCAGGCGGCCACCCTGATCGCGCTCAACACGGGTTTGAGCTTTTCGATCAACGGCGCGCGTCCCAACGCATCGAGTTATTACCTGGACGGCGGCATCAATATGGATATGTACAACAACCTCGCCACCGCCTTTCCCAACCCCGACGCGCTGCAGGAGTTCAGCGTTCAGGCCAACAATTTCAGCGCCGTCCACGGCCGCAACGCGGGCGGCGTGATCAACATGGTGACCAAATCCGGAACCAATGATTATCACGGCACGCTCTATGAATTCCTGCGCAATGACGTGCTCAACACCCGCAACTTTTTTTCGCTGACCAAACCGACGCTGCGCCGCAATCAGTATGGCGGCACGGTGGGCGGGCCGCTCTCGTTGCCGAAGAAAGTCTTCGGGCCGGTGAATTACGAGGGGCGGGATCGCACGTTTTTCTTCTTTTCATTCGAAGGGATGCGCGAACGCAATGCGCGCACGCGCTCGGACATCGTTGTGCCCACCGAAGCTGAACGCCGTGGAGATTTCTCTCAATCGCCGCTGACCTTTCCCGTCGCCGACCCGAACACCGTGACGGCGCAGAACCCGCGCGGCACGCCGTTTCCCGGCAACATCGTGCCCGCGAACCGGATTGACCCGGTCGCCAAACGCTTCGCCGAAGTCTTTTTCCCATTGCCCAATCTGCCCGGCGGGCGCTTCGGCTACAACCTCTCCATTCCGACCGATGACGACCAGTTCACGATCCGAATTGACCATGCGCTCAGCAGTAAAAACAAACTCAATGGCCGGTTCTTCTATGACAATTTCGCGCGCCAGCAAAACGAGGCGCTGCTGGATTTCAACAGCGAGAATCGCTGGAGGACCAAAAACTTCACGCTCAGCGATCAGCACGTGTTCAGCCCGAAGCTCATCAACACCGCGACGCTGACCTTCGCGCGCAATCCCTTCGTCCGCTCGCCGCTGCCGTCGAAGGGCGCGAAGAACTGGGCGGAGCTGGGTTGCGTGTCGTGTCGCCAACTGGCGCCCGACAGCGAGCCGACCGATTGGGCCGTCAGCATCAATCGCGGATTCACGGTGCGCGTCAGCACGGCGTTCCAAAGCTACATGACCAACTGGCACTTGGTGGACAACCTGAGCCTGACCCAGGGAAACCACCTGCTGTCGCTCGGCGCGGAGTATGGCCATTTCACCCGCAACGGTCGCGAGTATTTTCAGGTCTCGCCCAACTTCAGCTTCGATGGGTTGCGCAGCGGTTCGGGCTGGGGCTTCGCCGATTTCTTCCTCGGCGTTCCGCGCACCATCTTTCAAAACAGCCCATTGCGCAGCCATCCGACTCGCCCGACCTTCGCCGCTTACATCCAGGACGACTGGAAGGTCTCCAAACGCCTGACGCTCAACCTCGGACTGCGCTACGAACCGTTTCTGCCGATCAGAGAAAAGCGCGATGAGTTGGGCGCGTTCCGCCCGGGCCAGCAATCGAAGGTCTATCCGCTCGCGCCCACAGGCATGCTCTTTCCCGGCGACGACGGCGTTGGTCGTGGAATAATTCCCGCCCGGCTCAAGCAATTCGCGCCGCGCGTCGGCTTCGCGCTGGACCCTGGCGGAGACGGCAAGACGAGCATCCGCGCCGCCTACGGCATCTTTTACGACACGCTGCGACTGGTGGCGATCAACACTACTTCGACCAATCAGCCCTACTCGCTGGGCAGAACGACGAATGATCCATTCTCTCTGACCGATCCTTACCGCAACTCGCCGGAGACGCTGCAACTGCTCTTGTCTTACGCCGCGACCACGCCGCAGGGGCGGCAGACGAGGTCTTTCTTCAGACCCGTCCGCGCCAATTCGATTGACCCGGACTTCACGCCCGCCTACGTGCAGCAGTGGAACCTGAGCGTGCAACGGCAACTGCCCTCGGAGTTCGTCGTCACCGTCGCTTACGTAGGATCGAAGGGGACGAAGCTGTTCGTCGGCCAGGAGATCAATCCGGCGGTTTACATTCCGGGACAATCCACGGCGGGCAACATTGACGCGCGGCGGATTTATAAAGATTTCCAGACCATTCAGAACACCCAGGCGACGGCCAACTCGACCTATCACTCATTGCAGTTGAGCTGGAACAAGCGCGTCGCCAGCGGCTTCTCGCTGCTCGGCTCTTACACATTCTCCAAATCGCTGGACCTCGCCTCGAACGATGGCAACAGCGGCGTCGGCAACGGGGCGTCGAACCCCTTCGATTTCCGCCGGGACAAGGGGCCTTCGGATTTCGACGTGCCTCATCGCTTCGTCACCTCGTTCATCTGGGAGTTGCCGTTTTTCAACGGCGGCGGCGGCGCGCGGCGCGCGCTGCTCGGCGGCTGGCAATTGAACGGGATCGTGACCTTGCAAACGGGGACGCCGTTTTCGGTCGGAGCTGGCCAGAACCGCAGCCTGGCGGGCGGAACCGGCGACCGCGCGGACCTGATCGGCGTCGCGCGCAGCTTCAACGACAGGCCGCGAAGCCAGAAGATCGAGGAATTCTTCGACACCTCGGTCTTCGCGCTGCCCGCGCTCGGAACCTTCGGCACATCGGGACGCAACATCCTTTACGGACCCGGACTGGCGAATACAGACATTGCGGCGCAAAAGCTTTTTCGCATCACTGAATCGAAAGCGTTGGAATTCCGCTGGGAGGTCTTCAACCTTTTCAACCGGCCCAATTTCACCAATCCGAACACCGCGTTCTGTCTGCGCACCAGCTCCGCCTGCAACTTCGGACGCATCCTGAGCGCCCGCGACCCGCGCATTATGCAGGCCGGCTTGAAGCTTCGGTTTTAGCCGGAAGAGCGGAGAATGATTGTTCAGTCTGGTGTAGTATTCTCCTGCGTGGGTTCACGCAGCTTTACTCTTCGAACAAACAGGGGGAAACATAATGCCAGTAGCAGAAACCGCATACGAACATATCATTCTCAATGAGGATCAGGTTCCGATGATCGAAGGCACGACGATGAAAGTGATCGAGCTTGTTCAGGAGCATCTGGCGTGGGGGTGGAGTCCCGAAGAGCTTCACCTCAATCATCCTTACCTGACGCTCGGGCAGATTCATTCGGCGCTCGCCTACTATTGGGATCACAAAGAAGAACTCGATCAGGACATCGAGCGGCGAATGGAGCGGGTCGAGCAAATCCGTCAGTCGCTGCCTCCAACTCCCCTGGTCGAACGCCTCAAGGCAAAAGGGTTGTTGTGATGGCCATCGCTTTCTACTTCGATGTGCATATTCCGAAACCCATCACCATTGGGCTGAGATTGCGCGGCGTGGACGTGTTGACGGCGCAGGAAGACGCGACGACCACTTTGCCTGATCCTGAGTTGCTCGACCGGGCGACTGCATTAGGTCGCCCGCTCTTCACGTTCGATGACGATCTGCTGGCCGAAGCCAACCGCCGTCAGGCAGAAGGCATTGAATTTGCTGGCGTGATTTATGCCAAACCGCTGCGCGTCTCGACTGGTGATTGTGTGCGTGATCTGGAAATAATCGCCAAAGCAGGAGAACCCGAAGACCTCAAAAATCAGATACAGTTTTTGCCGTTCTGAAATCCACTGCACGCGAATTTTTTTGAATCTCGTGAGGTTTCCATGACTCCATCCCGTCTCCGCCGCTGCACACGGCTGTTGCTTTCCATCGCAGTAATAGGATTCGTGACGTCCCTTTCAGCGCCAGGACATCCGAGCGCGCAAGGCCTCAAAATCGAGAACCTTGTCACGATCGAGGCGACGAAGGCGCAGCCGCCGCCTGAATGGGCGTTGTGGGAACGCCATCTGCTCGAACAACTCCACCCGGCTGCGCTGGAGTTTGTGCGCCGCTACACGCGGCCCGACGGAACCTTGATCTGGCGCGACGTGTGGCCGGGGATGGATGGCTCGGACGACGGTTACGAGAGCTTCTACAACTTTCCGCTCTATTACGCGCTCGGCGGGCCGGAGGAGATGAACGCGCTCTCGCGCAAGCTCTGGGACGCGGTGACCGTTCAATTCACGCGCTATGGACAGGTCTACAAGGAGTTCGACGCCTACTACGATTGGATGCATCACGGCGAGAGCTACGTCAACCTATACTTCTTCGGCCTGGCCGATCCGGCCGATCCCAAATTCCGCGAGCGCTCGCTGCGTTTCGCCGGTCTTTATCTCAACGAAAGTCCCGAAGCGGAGAACTACGATCCGAAGCTGAAACTGATCCGTTCGCCGATCAATGGCAGCCGAGGCCCGCGCTTCGTCAACTCGGCCGAAGATTGGGTCACGCATCGCCCGGTTCTCGCCAATTATCCTCTGCCTTATGACGACATCCCGAACGTCACGTCGAGCAAGGCCTGGGTGGATGACGAGAAGTTCCCCTTCATCCTGCAGACGATGAATCAGCGAATGATGCGCGGCGACGTGCCGCTCAACCTGACGGCGACGAGTCTGATGCTCAACGCCTACATGCACACCGGGGAGGCGAAGTACAAACAATGGGTGACGGATTATGTGAGCGCCTGGATGGAGCGCGTGCGACAGAACAACGGCATCATCCCGGACAACGTGGGCTTGTCGGGAAAGATCGGCGAGTACATGGACGGCAAGTGGTACGGCGGTTATTACGGCTGGCGCTGGCCGCACGGCTTCTTCAACCTGGCCGAAGCGACCACGATCGGCGCGGCCAATGCCCTGCTGGTGACGGGCGATGCGCGCTATCTGGAATTGCCGCGCTCGCAGCTCGACCTGGTCCTCGGCAAGAGCGAAGTCAAAGACGGCCAGCGATTGATCCCGCACCGGCACAGCGAAAAAGGATGGTACGACTTTCGCCCCTTGAGCGCGCAATACCCGATCAACCTCTGGTACCTGTCAACGCTCGCGGATGATTGGCGGCGGGTCGAGCAGTTCGCGGATGTCAAGGCGTGGGACCGCGTGAATTACCGCAAGGCCAAAGGCGACGACAAGAACGAAGGGCCGTGGACGGCGTTCCTCGCCGGAAAAAATCCGGACTATCCCGCGCAGATGCTACGAGCGAATTACGCCGAGACGCTGCGGCGATTGGAAGTCATCCGTCAGGATCAGACGAAGGTTGACGATATGGACGTGCATCACTGGCAGCAGCGGAATCCGGTCGTGCTGGAAGGGCTTGTGCAATTGATGCTCGGCGGGCCGAACCACATCTATCACGGCGGGCTGTTGCACACGCGCCTGCGATACTTCGATCCGCAACGCCAACGGCCCGGCGTGCCGCGCGACGTGGCCGCGCTGGTTGACCGGATCACGGCGGATGAGGTCGGGCTGCAACTGGTCAACCTGAATCCGAGCGAAGCCCGCGATGTGATCGTGCAGGCGGGCGCTTTCGGCGAGCACCAATTCACGGAAGCGCGCGAGGGAGAAAATCTCATCTCGATCAACCGCAAGTTCTTCCAAGTGCGACTCCGGCCTGGCGCGGCTGTCCGGTTGCAATTACGGCAACGACGATTCGTGAATCAGCCGAGCTACGCCTTCCCGTGGCACGGCGACAAAATACCGGCGCGGTGAGACCGCTCACGGATGAAAATAGAGCATCGCTGTCGCCAGTTGTTTCAGTCCCGCTGGAAATAAGCCTTGGCCGGGGCACGGTACTGTATCTTCAGTTCCGGCGTCTCAATCCGCTTGCTTCTGTGCAGTGAATCCATCAGGAAATCCAATGCGCCGGAGGTAAGCAGCGTGCGCTCGACCGGATAGACGGGCTTGCCTGTCACAAACATCTCTTCAATGCAATCCACCAAGCCGTCGAAATGCTTCAGCGGACGGCCTCCGGAAGCGCCGAAGCAGGTAGCGACCGGCTCCGAGCGCCTTTGCATTTTCGCTGCGAAGAGAAAGTCCTGCGTGTGCCCGTCCAGGTAATAGAGCGCCGCGCGGAACCCGTCGCGGTATTCGAGCAGGAACAGCGCGGGCTTTTTGACGTTCTGCTCGGCCGCGCCGGGCTTGGCGCTCTTGCTGCACGCGAGCGCAGATTCCAGCAGCGGCGCGCTCCAGCGGCCTTCAGCGCCTTCGCGCCACTTCCAGACGGCCTCGCCCTGCAACGCGCTGACCGCCGCGATGCCTTGTTCGGCTCCGGCCCGGCGCTCGACCAACGACTGAAACGCTTCCAGACCGTGGAAGCCGTAAACCTCGACTCCTCCGTACCAGACGCCGACCGCGCGCTCGATGCGCGAGCCGAGCGGCAGATCAATCTCCGGCCTGCGCACGGTCAATGGAATCGAGGAGCCGGCCATCAGCGGAAACCGCAGCTCGCGCGACTGGTCGTACATCTTCTTCGCCTTCGCCCACGAATAGGACAGGTGCTTGTCGCAGAAGACCGGAACCGCCCGCCCGCTGCGGCGAAAGACCTCGATGATCTGCTGATACATTTCGTAGCGCGGGTAAAGCTTCTGCCCCTTCTCGTTCGTCGGGTAATTGCCGTGCTCGCCGATGAGCAGCACGGCGTCCACGGCAAGTTTATCGCCGCCCAGCGTCAACGCTTCGGCGATGGTCGGGTAAATTTTGAAGCCGTGTTTGGCCGACAGATCGCGGCTCATATCATTCTGCGGAACCTGATCGGTGTACATCGAAACGATCTGCGTTCGAGGCTCCTTGCGGACGCCGTTCGGGTAATAGCCATCGAGCATCCGCCCGACGATGACATCGGCGTGCGAGTAATACCGGTATTCGGTGACGATGGCGGCGACGCGCTTCTTCGTCGCCGGTGTTTGATGGCCAGCTATGGCTCCGAGCGAGCTTAGAATGAACTGGCGGCGGTTCGGTGTGAACAAGGCGAATTCCATTGTCTTCTTCCTTGAAAAATGTAGCGCAACCAGCCATGGTTGCGATGCTTCCTTAACTCGACTCTGCCGGGAAGCAGCGCAACCATGGCTGGTTGCGCTACTCCTTTCGGTTACGCCTGGGTTTTGCGTCTTCGTTCGTGCCGTCCCAACGCGAGTCGCCCTGTGATCCGTATTTGCCGAGCTGATCCCACGATTCGCGGCTCAGGCCGTTGAGTTCGTAAACGACCAGCCCGTCGCGCAGGGTGAGTTCGCAGACCAGCCGCTGCGTTCCCTTCATCCGGGCTTTGTAAACGTCAACGAAGCCGAAGTCGCCCTTCTCCACCCGCAACACCGCGATGTCGGCTGGCGCGCCCACCGAAAGATGACCGAGGTCTTCGCGGCGGATGGCCCGCGCCGGATTCCAGGTTGCGCGCAGGATCACGTCTTCCAATGTCAGCCCCAGATTCAGGAACTTCGACATGACGTTGAGCAAATCCTTCATCCCCGCGTTCATACTGCCCAGGTGCAGATCGGTCGAGATCGTGTCGGGCAGAAAGCCCTGGCGCACGGCGGGGACGGCCTGGCGGAACAGAAAGCTCCCCTGGCCGTGCCCGACATCGAAGAGCACGCCGCGCCGTTTGGCTTCAAACAGGTAAGGCAGGACGCGATTCTGCTCGTCGAGCATCGGCACAGGGTCGAGGAAGGTGTGCGTGTAAATGTCGCCCGGCCTCAATTTTTTCAATACCAATTCCTGGAAGGGGCGTTCCGGTCGAAAAGTCCCGAAGTCAACCATCACCGGCAGCCCGGCCAGCGTGCCCGCTTCGACGGCTCGCTCAACCGCGATCCATTCCGGGCCGTCGTAGTGCGCGGTCTTGAAGCCGACGATGAGGTCGCGGTATTGCCGCGCGGTCTCCGCCGCCTTCGCCGGGTCCATATCCCGCGCGTCCTGTTCGCCTGCGCGCCCGGCCATCCCCCCTCCGACGATGTTGAGCCACGCCAGCACGCGCGTCGTGGCGCGCGCAATGACTGTCTCCTTGAATTGCGGGAAGCTGCGCCAGCCCGAGCCGCCGGCGTCAACCGCCGTCGTCACGCCGCTGCGCAGCGTGTGGCTGTCGGGATGCAGCCCCGTCGCCGGCGTTCCGAAGAAATGAGCGTGGATGTCTATCAAGCCGGGCGTCAGGTAATAACCCGTCACGTCAATCACCTTGTAAGCCTTCGCCGCCGGAATGACGGGCGCGACCGCCGCGATTTTCCCCTGCGCAATAGCCACATCGCGCCGCGCGCTGAGGTTGCTTTTCGGGTCAATGACCTGGCCGCCCTTGAGCAGCAGGTCGTATTCAAACCGCGGTTCCTGAAGCTGCGCGCTGATCGGGCGGCAAAGCAGGCAGAGCAAAAAGATAAGCAACGGTCGTTTCATCTTGCCCTCAGTCAATTTCATAGCGTGACCTCCTCGACCCGAATTTTCTTCCGGTCGTAAACGCCCAGGCCCAGCTTGGAGGCGTACTCCACGTGGCCAGGCTCGCGGATCAGGATGTTGACGTTTGGGTCTTCGTCGCGCTCACGGCTACCACCGGCTTTCAGATATTTGGGCGACCGATCCCAGATCGAGATTGCGCCTCGGCTTTCCGCTTGTCGTCAATGATGCCGAGCAGCAGCCGGTCAACGGTCACCGGGTCGGTTCCGAATTTGACAACGCGGGCGGCGGCGTCCAGCGTCGCTTCGATCTGTTCATCGGTATGCGCGGCGGAGATGTACCAGCGTCCGTCGGGCAGAACCAATACGCCTTCATCCAGCAGGGCCAGCGCGAAATCGCTGTAAAGCTGCTTGTCCGCGTCCAGCGTCTCGCGGTAGTTGCGCGCGGGCCGTGACATAAACGAAACCTGGAAGACCGGCCCGGCGCCGCTCGTCACCACCTCGAATCCAACGCCGCGCAGCATCTCTTCCAGTCCGAAGCGCAGCCGCTCGCCGCGCCTCCACATCTCGTCATAAACCGCGCCGTCGTCGCGCGTCAGAATTTCGAGCACGGCCTTCGCCGCCGCCAGCGAGAGCGGATTGCCGTTGAGCGTTCCGCCGTGCAGCGCCTTGCCGTCAGCGATCAACTGCATGAACTCACGTTTCCCGGCCAGCACGCTCAGCGGCGCGCCGCCGCCGACTGCTTTGGCGTAAGTCGCCAGATCGGGCGTCACGCCGTAATGACGCTGCGCTCCGCCGAGGTCCAGGCGGAAGCCCGTGATCACTTCATCGAAGACGAGCAGCGCGCCGTGTCGCGCGGTCAATTCGCGCAACAGTTCCAGAAAGCCGGGTTCCGGCGGGATGCAGCCGTTGTTGCACAGCAGCGGCTCGCAGATCACGGCGGAGATTTCATCGCCACGCGCCGCAAAGATTTCTTCGATTCCAGCGTGGTCGTTCCACTCGGCGACGATCACCTGATCGTGCGGGCGTTGACCGTTGGCGACGGGGATTGGCGCTCCATTCGCTGCCGCAATCTCTTCGCGGCTCGGTTTGTAGCTGACCAGCACGCTGTCGTCCCAGCCGTGATAATGGCCCTCGAACTTGACGAACCGCTGCCGCCCGGTCGCGGCGCGCGCCAGCCGCAGAGCAACCTGCACGATCTCCGTTCCGCTGTTGGCGAAGCAGACCAGATCGGCGCAGGGAATGACGCTCGTCAACATTTCGGCGACTTCGATTTCGAGGTCGTGCTGCGCGCCGAAGGTCAGGGCGCGCTGCAACTGCCCGGTCATCGCCCGCGTCACTTCCGCGTGCGCGTGTCCGACAATCAACGGCCCCCAGGCGAGTCCGTAATCAATGTATTCGTTCCCGTCCACATCCACGGCGCGCGCGCCCTCGCCGTGCGCGAAATAGAGCGGGTAAGGCCGCGCCGCGCGACGCAAACCGCTCGACACGCCTCCGGCCAGCGACTGTTGCGCACGCTCGAACCTTTTCATCGAGCCGGAGGTCTTGCGGCGTACGCTGCGCTCGCGCGCCTCCGCATTGAACGCTGATGCTTTCATTTCATCCCTCGCTTGTTCGTTATTTTTTTCGTTTGTCGGCCACCAGCATGATTTCGACCAGCGGCGGCGGGATCACCAGCTCCGTCACGACGGTCGTCCGCGCGGGAGCGGATTGTCCCAGGACTTTGCGGCTGGTTTGTTCCATCGCGCTGGAATGCTCGGCGCCGGTCAGGTAAACAAGCTGATCCACGACGTGCCGCCATTCAAAGCCGGCGGCCTTGACCGCTTTGCCGAGCGAATCGAGCGATTGCTGTGTCTGCGCCGCCGCGTCGCCCGCGTTCTTCTCCGTGCTGCCGATCATTCCCGCGACATAGAGCCGGTCGCCCACACGCACCGCCGAACTGTAGGGAGCGGTATCGCTGCCGGGACCAATCACCTGCCGGTCGGCGTGGCGCACGGCCAGCAGCGTGATCTCGACCGCGAATTGCGCTCCGGGCAGTTTGGCCTTGACCGTCGCGCGCGCCGGCAGAACCTGCGGGAAGAAGGGCCGGTAAGCCGCGTTCATCGTTGCGAACTGCGCGGCGTCGGTGATGAAGACGCGCGAACTGACGGCGTCGGCGAAACTCATCCCCGCCGCCTGCAAAATCTCTCCGGCGTTTTGCAGCGCCTGTCTGGTCTGCGCAGTGATGTCGCCGCCGGTGTCCGCGCCCGTCCGCGGATCGCGCGCGACCAGTCCGGCCAGGAAGAGCGTGTCGCCCGATTTGACGCCGTAGCTGTAGTTCGGATTCTTCCGCCAGCCTGCCGGATGAACAACCGTGCGCTCAGCGCCGTTGCGGAGCGCGACGGCGGAGATTTGCACCCGCGCTTCAGGCTCGATCGAACCGGCGATGATTGTCGTCCGCGCGGGCGGGTCCTTCGGCCAGAATGTGCGATAGACTTCATTCATCGCCTCGAACTCAGCGGCCTCGCGCAGGTAGACATAAACCGATGCGGTCTGCGCCAGACCGGAACCGGAGGATTGCAGGATGCGCGACAGACGATTGAGAACCTCTCGTGTCTGTTCGCGCACGTCACCTTTCGCCGCCGTGACGCCGGAGACGTACACGAAATCGCCCGCCTTCACCGCTTGCGGCGGCTTCGCCGGTTGAGCAAACACTGTCAGCGGAAGGCTGAATAACAGAAGGATTTTGAGCAGAGTCATGATTGGTCACTGTCCTTGTTTCTTTTCGGTGATCTGGCGGAAAACGCGCAGCAGGTTGCCGCCCAGAAATTTGCGGATGCGTTGTTCGGAATAACCGCGCTTGAGCATCGCCTCGGTGAGCATCGCCAGGTCGCGCACGTCGCGCATCCCGCGCGGCGGCGTCGGCCCGCCGTCGAAGTCGGTGCCAAGCGCGACGTGATCCTCGCCGACCAGTTCAATCGCGCGATCCACCACGGCGAACCATTCATCCACCGTCCAGCGCAGTTCATCGGGCGCGTTCGATCCGTGGCTTGGATAACCGGCCTTCTCCATTTGATCAATTTCCTCGATGGATTTGCCCGCGACCTTCTTCGCCACGGCGCTGGTGTCCCAGAACGGCTGGCCACGGCTCGCGGTCAGCCATTCATACATTTTGCGGTTGTGGAATTCGTTGCCAATGTGGAAGCCGATCACGCCGCCTTTGGCCGCCAGCTTTCGCAACAAATCTTCCGGCATGGTGCGCGGAATGTTGTTGAACGAGCGCAGTCCGTGATGCGTCGCCACCAGCGGATCGCGGCTCGTTTCAATCGCCTGCGCGATGGTCTCGTCCGCGGCGTGCGAGATGTTGATGACCATCCCCAGCCGGTTCATCTCGCGGATGACGGCGCGCCCGCGTTCGTTCAGCCCGTTCCACTTCTTCGGCGCGCAGCAGGAATCGGCGAATTCGTTCGCCCAGTTGTGCGCGGGCAGTTGCGCGCCGCGCAGGCCCAGTTTGTAAAGGCTGCGCAAGACCGCCAGGTCGCCGTCCAGGTCGAAGCCGCCCTCGAGGTCGAGCACCGCCGCGATCCTGCCCTGCCGGTTGATGCGCTCGATGTCGCCGGCGGTCAGCGCAATCTCAATCGCGTCGCGGTTCCGCTCGATCTGCTCGCGCGCGGCTTCGATCAGCCGCAGCGTCTGCTTCGTCTCGAAGCGTCCGGGGTAATATTCCTCCTGCACGAACAGGCTCAGGAAGAAAGCGTCCACGCCGCCTTCCTTGAGGCGCGGCAAATCAACCTGGCCGTCTTCATAACGCTGCCCGGCGTTTTGCCCCAGATAAAAGAACCGGTCAAGGAAATGCAGATGCGCGTCGAAGACGAAGGCCTCGCGGTGCAGCCGCTGCGCCCGATCCGCAACCTGCGCGCCGGTTCGGGGTTGACTGGCGCTCGCCGCCACGAGCGTGGCGAGCGCCAATGTCGCGCGGAGAATAATTTTCATCAGAAACTCCCGATGGTAGGTTAATCGTAAAGCGTTGAAAGCATATGCTCGCGTCAGAGATGTGTCAATACGCAAGCTATAGCTTATGTATTGAAATATGCTCAAGTCGCCGAATTATTCGATCAAAAATGTATCGTTTACCTATTGAAATTTCACCCGGGCGCAGCGACAATCGCGCGGCAAGGAGAACACCGGATGAGAAAAGAAGCGACGAAATCGAGATACTGGGTGCCGATGGTGGGCCACGCCTTCCGGGCGATTGAGACCATCGCCGATGCGGAGAAGGAGTTGAGCCTGCAGGAAATTTCCGAGCGCGCGGGGATCACCAAATCCTCGACCTTCCGCATCCTGTTCACGCTGGAGGCGCTCGGCTACGTCGGCAAAAACGCGGAGACGGGCAAGTTTCAGATGGGGCTGAAAGTGCTGGAGTCGGCGCGGAAAGTGCGCGCCAGTCTGGGCATCCTGCAGGTGGCGCGCCCGCTGATGGAAGCGTTGCGGCGGAAGTTCGGCGAGACCGTCAACCTGGCCGTGCTGCAAAACGACCAGATTGTCTATCTGGAAATCATCGAAGGCAGCCACGCCTTTCGGATGACGGGCGATGTCGGGGCGCGTGTGCCGGCGCATGCTTCGGCCATCGGCAAAGCTATTAGCGCCTTTCTGCCGAAGAGTATTCTCAAATCCCTGCTCGATCACGGATCGCTGCGGCGGTTGACGCCCAACACGATCACCAACCGCGCCGAATTGGCCAAGGCGTTGGCGCGCGTCCGCCAGCAGGGATATGCCCTGGATGACGAAGAGGTGGACCTGGGAGCTTCCTGCGTCGCCGTGCCGATCTTCACCAATGGCTCGCAAGCGACGCACGCGATGAGCCTGTCCGGTCCGACCTCGCGCATGAAGACCCAGCAGAAAGCGATCATCGCGGAGTTACTCAAAGTTTCCAGGGAAATCTCAAGTCAGCTTCAGCTCTGAAGCGGCCGCGCTCTGTTCACGTTCGAAAGGCTTATTTCCAATGGCGGAAGGCTGATTCTTGAATTTTCTTTTGGAAACTCACTTACGCGAGCACGCCTTTGACGACGGCGCCGTGCACATCGGTCAGCCGGAAGTAGCGCCCGCCGTAACGGTAAGTCAGTCGCGTGTGATCGAAGCCAAGCAGATGCAGGATTGTCGCGTGAAAGTCATGCACGTGGACTTCGTTCTCGGCCACCTGGTCGCCGTATTCGTCTGACTGGCCGTAAACGATACCTGGTTTGACGCCGCCGCCCGCCAGCCACGACGAATACACGAAGTTGTGATGACCGCGCCCGTCCGGCTGGTCAACCCACGGCGTTCGCCCATACTCGGTCGTCCACACCACGAGCGTATCTTCGAGCAGCCCGCGCGATTTCAAATCCCGCAGCAAGCCAGCCATCGGCTGATCCACGTTGCGCGCCAGCCCTTCGTAAGATTTCAGATTGCCGTGCGCGTCCCAGTTGTTCGACGAGCCTGTGTCGATCAGTTCGATGAAGCGCACGCCGCGTTCGGCCAGGCGTCGCGCCACCAGACATTGCCAGGCAAAGCCTTTGTGTCCTTGCGGCGAATGTGCATGATTTCGGGGCCGAACTATGCATCGCCCCAAAAATGATGACAATGACCGAGAGAATATGATAGAGAGTCGGCCGCGCCTCGAACGTGGCGCAGAGA
>Ga0187892_10001730_pt1 | contig 47878 bp, 51 predicted proteins | sample MA1701073metaG_FD_139345 | JGI IMG/M metagenome (GOLD analysis project Ga0187892, IMG submission 139345) | Bio-ooze microbial communities from a basaltic lava cave in the Kipuka Kanohina Cave System on the Island of Hawaii, USA - MA170107-3 metaG ...
CTTCTTCGCCGAGCAGGGCATTCGCATTGAGCGCGTGATGACGGATCAGGACAGTTCGTACCGACGCTCTCGCGCTTTCACGGCCGCGGTCCAAGAGCTGGGAGTACGGCACAAGATGACTCGCCCTTATCGGCCTCAGACGAATGGCAAAGTGGAGCGCTTCATCCAGACCCTGCTCCGCGAGTGGGCCTATGGTCGTGCCTATCGGGCCAACGAGGAGCGCCAGAAAGCCCTCCCGAAGTGGCTCCACTACTACAATCACCACCGGCCCCACACCGCTTTGGACGGCAGGCCGCCCGCGGCCGTCATGAGTGTTAACAACGTCTGTGGGAACCACAGCTAGCGGCACCAGGCGCGTGGCCGCGAAGTTCTCGCTCGTTCACCTCAGCCGTCCTCCCCGCGCGGCTGCGCCTGGTCCTCCGCTGCTGCTCCTGCTCCACGGCGTGGGCAGCCACGAGGCCGACCTGATGGGCCTGGCGCCCTACCTCGACCCGCGTTTTCACATCATCAGCGCCCGCGCCCCCTTCGTCCTCGGGCCCGGAGCCTACGCCTGGTTTCACATCGAGTTCACACCCACCGGCATCGTCATTGACCCGCGCGAGGCCGAAGAGAGCAGGGTCACCCTCCTTCGGTTCATCGACGAACTGGTGGAGGGTTATGGGGTGGATCACTCGCGGGTGTTCCTCATGGGGTTCAGCCAGGGCGGCATCATCAGCCTCAGTCTGGCGCTGACGGAACCGAAGAGGCTGGCCGGGGTGGTGGCGATGAGCGCACGCATCCTCCCTGAGGTCCTGCCGCGAATGGCGCCCCCGGCAGAGATGGCGGGACTGCCAATCTTGCTCATCCACGGGGTCAGCGATCCGGTGCTGGGCGTCGATTACGGTCGGGCGGCCCGCGACCGTCTCAGCACGCTGCCTGTGGCGCTGACCTACCGCGAGTACCCAATGGGTCATCAGGTCACAGAAGAGAGCCTGGGCGATGTGGTCGGCTGGTTGCGAGACCGACTGGATGATAAGTCCTAGGACACTGTAGGAGTCGGGTCTCGATTCAAAAGATCTCTTGCCACTTCTTCACTTCTATGATACGCAGTGACGGCTGAAAGAGGTTCTGGACCGAACTGGGAAGTTTCAGTCTCAGGTCAGGCATCTGCCAGAAATTGGGAACCTGACCGAGCCCGAATTGCTTCGTCATCAAGACGCCATACCACTGGAGCTTCTTTAGAATCCTAAAGCACGCTCCTGTGATGCCCTCTGTGATACAAGGCCCGGTGCCCGAGGCATTACGGTCTCCAACGATTGCAACCATATCCATTTCCTGCGCGCACGAATTTGAATTCAATTGAGAGTAAGCGCTTCCATTGACGATGAAGATCGCAAGATCAGAAGAGACATATGTGCTGCCAGGGTTGTCGGTGCCAGGCGAACCCAGGCACGGGGAGACCTTCGATTTTATCCAACGGCCATCGTTTGGATTACCATCGCATGGCATATTGTCTCCCGCTACGCGGTTGAAATCGAAGGCGCATCCGGACTGAGGCTGAAGGCTGGAATAGACTGTAGCCTGGGGTTGGTTTGCCACAACAATCGTGCCCTTCCCCTCATATCGTATGTTTCCCTCCCACGCATTTCCGATAGAGGGCCTGCTTGAAAGAAAGAGGCCCCCAGGCACGTAGACATGTAGATCCGCGGTGGTGTGGTTGAAGTAGTTTGGCGCGTCGGAGCTCAGGACATACCTGTCGTTGTAAAAGCCAGCCTGACTGCCGCCCTTCAGACACATATCCTGTTCGATGTACGCGGACCCGTGGAACTGAAGGCTGCCACCGCCTGGAATGGCGCACGTATTCAAGTCATTGATCGAATACAGGACGATGTCCAGGGCGGTATCGTTTTCCACCGCGTATTCAATCGTTCGAGCGGCCCCTCGGGCTTCTCCAATAGCCCGGATTTCCAAACGCGAGGGGGAGTTTGGTGGGAGATTAGGACCCGCATAGGGATCGCGAAGCCAGACGCTAAATTTCGCCCCGTTGCTAAGAGGTATGTCCTGATAGCGGAGAGTCCATGCTGTCGTCACACCAGCCTCTACTCCGACGCCGTCTTCCCAGTCTGAGTCAGCGTTCAGATCTGCAATTCCCCGCTCGATGCCGGCTTCCGCAGCAAGAAAGGCCTGGGAGGATCGCTCCACTCCGGCGGCGGTCGCATATTCGGACACCGCCAGGTTGGCCAGAGCCACCGTGAGAAGCCACATGATCAACACGAGCACGAGGGCCATGATCATTGCGAAGCCGGATTCGGATGAATGCAGGCCTCTGAAGTGCCGCCGTTCTCGCGGAGGCATGATCACGATTCCCCTATCTCCTGATGTCGACTTGAGTCATCATTGTCACGGAAGTTCCAGGTTGTACTCCGGCGACTCTGATTTCCACCTCGATCCGCCGGATTTTCGCCCGGTCAAGCGAGTTCAACGGAAGCGCCGTTAACTGAGTTCCTGCACCAGCGCCTCCGTCGAAATACCTCAACGTCAGGCCCGTGACAGAGAAGTTCTTCGCTTCGGCGCCTGCGGTAAGAGACTCACCGTCCCCGCCGGCGCAAGCTGCCTCCGTCGTGTTCACTTTGACGACGGGAGTACCCGTGACGGCGTCAGTGCCCAGATGGAAGCGAAAGCACTCGAATGCCGGATCAGCGTCGGTATTCCCGTAGAAGACGATTTCGCTGGTGTTTGCATAGGCAAACCGCGCGCCGGGATATTCGTTCCCCGCCATCCGAAGGCGGCGGGTCATCCAATCTAGAACCACCCGAGCATTGTGCTGCTCTCCTACGAACTGCTGCCCCGTCGTCCAACCCGCCAGCGCTGACTTGAAGCCTGCAAAAATGCCGATGGCGCCGACGCCCAGCAGCATCAAGCCTACAACGAGGTCTAACATCGTAATGCCCCGCTGGTCTGGGAGTGCAGGGTGCACTTTCCAGAACATCATCTCTTCGCCACCGCGGTCTGGTGGGAGATAAACGGCTGTTCGGGCCCACCGTCGGAGCACGAGGCTTTCACCCGATAGATCTCAACCGTGACAAGTCGAACCGCATTCGGGTCAGCCCCCGGCCACGGAGGTGTGACCCCATCAGACATCTGGACGTGACCACACTGGAACCCGGTCGGAAGGTCGACCGCCGGACCACCCGCGCCATCGTCGTAAGGAGATGTCGCCGTGGAACTTGAGATCCAGAAGGAGCAGCAATTTAGGACAAGGTCGTCGAAACCAACTTTCCTCGAGTACTCCGTCGCGGCTTGAACCCAGGCAACTGCCTGGGTACGAGCGCGTGCTGCTCTTTCTCCGTCGAAGGACTCCCCTCGTCCGATTAAGGCGAAGGTCGTCACGATAGCCCGTCCGGTAAAGACGACGACCAGGACGACCAGGACCAAAGCCATGAGTACTTCCAACGTCGTAAATCCGGCGCCGAGTCGGTGACGCTTCGTGTCTACCCCCGGGTGTTCGAACCGCATCAAGGTTCCATCACCGTGGCCCTGCCTGTGATTCCGATTACACTTATCCGACGACTTCGCCCCCCGGAGCTGACGGTAATGTCTTTCTGGGAATCAACGTCGGAGAAGATGGCGGCGCCATCGCCAGAAAACGCGACCGCGAGCCGTGTCCCATCAATCAGGCACGCGCGGGTCAAACCCGCCTCGAAAGTGACCGTGAGGCCGGCCCTGAATTCGTTCCCCGCGTTCGCGACCTTTATGATTCCGCCAACCTGGGTCCCGCTGCGGTTGACCCTGTCGGTGAATTCGACTGGATACAATTGGTAGCCGTCAAGGGTCGAACCTGTAAGCAGGAAGCACATCTCTACCGCAGATCCGCTTCCCGCTCGCCCAACTGCTGTCTGCTGGGCGAGGCGCAGGTCGCCCTGCACTAGATGGGCGGTATTGCGGATCGAGCGGTCAACAAGATGTTGCTGGTAGAGGGGGTACGAAAGTGAAATCAAGATGGCGAGCAGGACTACTACCACAACAGTCTCTAGGAAGGTGACGCCCTGTTGCCCCCTCGTCAGAGTGCTGCTCGGAAGGGTGGAGGGGTTGGGCTGTGGTTCGCATGGATATTCGTCTGGCGGATGATCGGTCGTTTCACCCCACGCCCCCACGCTCACCAAATGGAAGAGGGCTGGATGTCCAGCCCTCTTCGGCAGTCCGGCCGGCCGGGTCGGAGATCAGCCCGGTCCCGAAACTTTGCGGCCCCCGGATCGCTCCGGGGTTGCCCTTATCGGAGGTTTTCGCCTTTCCCGTGGTAATGCTGTGCCAGCTTTACCCGCCCAGGAGTCGTCTAACCCGATTCCCGAGCGTCCTTGGCAGGCTCGAACAGGACCTGAAGGATTCCTTCTATCGGACGGCCGAAAAGCAGGCCCTGACGGCCCTACAGCCGGCCTGAGGCCCTCAGGGCGCGGTGAGCCGATCGGAGGCAGGCGTCCATGACGACGACCAGACCGGCCCCCTCGGCGTGGGCGGCGGCTTCCTCGTTCACGATGCCTGACTGCATCCAGACCACAGGGGCGCGGATGGCGATGGCCTCCTCGACGATCGGGGGCACGTGCTCGGAGCGCCGGAAGATCTGGACGATGTCGACCCGTTCGGGGACGTCGCGGAGGGAAGGGTAGGCTTTCTCCCCCAGGGCTTCGCTGATGGTCGGATTGACGGGGATGATCTTATAGCCCTGCTCCTGGAGGTAGGAGGCGATCTCATGGCTCTCCCGGTCGGGATTGTCGGACAGGCCCACGACGGCGATCGTCTTGGGCGGGCGGAGGATCCGCGCGACGTCGTCCCAGCTCAGGTCGGCGGCGGTCATGCTGCGAGCAACTGCTCTAGTTTCGCGCGGTTGAAGCCGACGACCGCCTGACCGTCGATGATCGTGACCGGGGTAGCTGCGAAACCCATCCGCATGACCTCCTCGAAGGCCTCGTCGTCGGCGGCGACGTCCTTCTCGGTGAACTCGATGCCTTGTTGGCGAAGGAACTCCTTCACCCGACCACAGAACAGTCAGCCCGGCTGCGTATAGACGACTACGGTTTTCGCCACGGTGCGACCCCTCCATAGATCTTATACCGCGGAGGGGCTGCAGTTATTTCCGGCAGCAGAGGGCCCGGGCTGAAAACAGGGAGTGGTTAGGCGATAGTCGTAGGGGCGAGCGCCTCTCGATGCCCGTCCCTGGCATCAAGGAGCTGGGGGGCGATGGCCGCGTCATTCGCGTGGGTCAGTGGCGACTGCTGGTGCTCGAGGGGCGGTTCAATCGAGGGAAGCCGTTGTGCGGTGCGGTCATCGCCCCACATGATCCACCGGAGGAGGGCTCCCAGGCCCACTAGCCCGGCCAGGAGGACTCCGGCCCAGAACTCCCAACGGACGAGCGCGTCCACCTATAGCGCCTCCGCGCCCAACGTGACCGCCGGAAAAAGGAAACGCCTTCCGCCGAGGGAAGGCGCCAGCCCATCCTCCCCGTTCGGCAACCCGGCTGACTGTCTCCAGTCCCGTGGCTTTGCGAACCGCCCTCGCGGACGGGGTGCCTTTATCGCGGTTTGGCCTTCTATGAAGTTATCTGACTTATGTCTCATTCGCGGCGAGGCCACTCTTTACCTGCTTTCGCGGCCCTCTTGATCGAAGGGCACTCCTGGGGTATCCTGGACCCAGGAGAGACCCCTCCCTGGGGGGAGGGGGTCCTCGTTACGAAGGGAAGCGAGAGGAGAGCAGCATGGCGCGAAACGGCGAAGGCCACGACAATGCACACGGCAGTCCGGCCGAGCGGCAGCAGGTGTTGACGCGGCTGCGCTCCATCAGCGGCCACCTCCAGGGGGTCGAGCGGATGGTGGGCGAGGGTGCCTACTGCATCGACATCGTCCGCCAGACCCAGGCGATTCAGCGCGCCTTGGATCGCGTCAACGCCATCCTGCTCGGAGACCACCTGGAGCACTGCGCAACCACGGCGATGCAGTCCGGCGATGAGGCCGCGCGCCGCCGCACGGTTCGCGAGATCCTGGACGTCTTCGAGATGTCCAGCAAGATGTAGGAGGAGCCATGCCAGAGACGGCAACGAAGAGTAGACGGATTGATCTGCCTGTGGGGGGAATGTCGTGCGCCTCCTGCGTCGCCACTGTCGAGGGCGGATTGCGCCGGACGCGCGGGGTGCGCGAGGCGGCCGTGAACCTGGCCGCGGAGCGGGCCTCCGTGACCTTCGACCCCCAGACGGTGCGGCTGGAGGATCTGATCAGGGCAGTGGAGGGCGTCGGGTACCAGGTTCCTGTGGAGCGCGTCGCCATCCCTATCAAGGGGCTGGAGCTGGCGCCGTCCACGGAGAAGCTCGAGCGCGCGCTGCGCCAGCATGAAGGGGTGCGGGCCGCGACGGTCAACCTGGCTAGCGAGCAGGCCGCGATCGAATACGTGCCCCGGGTCGTGTCGGTAGAGGATCTCCGACGGGCGATTCGCGATGCCGGCTACGAGCCGCTGGAGGTTGCCGAGAGCGGCATCGACCGCGAAGCGGAGCGCCGCCGCCGCGAGATCCGTACGCTGCGGCGGCAGTTCCTGGTGGCAATCGCCCTCAGCCTGCCGATTCTCTGGGGCGCCCTGCCGCATATCGGCGTGCGTGGGCTCTGGACCCCCGAGATCCTGATGGACTGGCGGGTGCAGTTGCTGCTGGCGACGCCGGTGCAGTTCTGGGCGGGGTGGCGCTTCTACCGGGGCGCCTGGGCCGCCGCGCGGCACCGCGCAAGCGATATGAACACGCTCATTGCCGTCGGTACCTCCGCGGCCTACGGGTACAGCGTCGTCGCGACCTTCTTCCCGCAGGTCTTCACCGGCGGCGGGCTGGAGCCCGCGGTGTATTACGAGCTTTCGTCCATCATCATCGCCTTCATCCTGCTGGGCCGCTTTCTGGAGGCGCGGGCCAAGGGGCAAACCTCCGAGGCGATTCACCGGCTGATGGACCTGCGCGCGCGCACCGCCCGCGTGCTGCGGGAGGGGATCGAGTCGGACATTCCGGTGGACGATGTGCAGGTAGGCGACGTCGTGATCGTGCGCCCCGGTGAAAAGATCCCAGTGGACGGGGTCGTTATCAGCGGACGATCCAGCGTGGACGAGTCCATGCTGACGGGGGAGTCGATCCCGGTCGAGAAGGGTGAGGGGACCGAGGTCATCGGCGCCACGCTGAACAAGACGGGCTCCTTCCGCTTCCGCGCCGCGCGCGTAGGTCGGGAGACCGCCCTGGCCCAGATCATCCGCCTGGTAGAGGAGGCGCAGGGTTCCAAGGCACCGATTCAGCGTCTGGTGGACCGCATCGCCTCCGTCTTCGTGCCGGCAGTGATCGGGATCGCGCTGATCACCGGTCTGGTCTGGCTGCTCGTCGGCCCCGAGCCCCGGCTGACCTACGCGCTGCTGGCCTTTGTGGCGGTCCTGATCATCGCCTGCCCCTGCGCCATGGGCCTGGCCACCCCCACCGCCATCATGGTGGGCGTCGGCCGGGGAGCGGAGGAGGGGGTCCTCATCCGCAACGCGGAGGCGCTCGAGCGCGCCCACCGCGTCCAGGCGGTCGTCCTCGACAAAACCGGCACCCTGACGCGGGGAAAGCCTGAGGTCACCGACGTCATCGCTCTCAACGGCTTCGCCCCCGACGAGGTCTTGCGCCTCGCCGCCGCCGCTGAGCGAGGCTCCGAGCACCCCCTCGGAGAGGCGATCGTGACACGTGCCCGGGAGTCGGGCATCACCGTCCCCGAGCCCGATGACTTCGACTCCGTCCCGGGCCACGGCATCGTGGCGCAGGTGGAGAAGCGGACGGTCATCGCCGGTAACCCCGCGCTCCTGACCCAGCGGGGCGTAGCACAGGACGGTGCGGCCGAGCGGGCGGCCACGTTGGCGCAGGAGGGGAAGACTCCCATGTACGTCGCCGTAGACGGGAAGGTTGCCGGCGTGATCGCGGTAGCCGATACGCTCAAGCCCAATGCCCCCGACGTGGTGCGCGCCCTCAAGAGGCTCGGCCTGGATGTGGTGATGATGACCGGGGACAACCGAGTGACGGCCGAGGCCATCGCCCTCCAGGCGGGCGTGGACCGGGTGCTGGCGGAGGTCCGTCCCGGCGAAAAGGCCGCGGAGATCCGCCGGCTCCAAGCGGACGGGCGGACGGTCGCGATGGTGGGCGACGGCATCAACGACGCCCCGGCACTCGCGCAAGCGGATGTCGGCATCGCCATCGGGGCCGGCACGGACGTCGCGATCGAGTCGGCGGACATCGTACTCGTGGGCAGCGAACTGCGCGGGGTCTTGACGGCCATCGGCGTCAGCCGCCAGACTGTCCGGACGATTCGGCAGAACCTGTTCTGGGCCTTCATCTACAACGTGGTGCTAATCCCTGTCGCGGCCGGGGTGCTGTATCCGTTCATTGGGGTGCTGCTCAATCCGATGTTCGCGGCGCTGGCGATGGCCCTGTCATCGGTGACGGTCGTCAGCAACAGCCTGCGGCTGCGCCTGTTCCGGCCGGCGTTGTCGCGGGGATAGCAATGGTGCGGGACCAGCTGTTCCACTTCGTGTAGTAAGGAGGAGGCAGATGAAGCAGAAGTTCAATGTTCCACGGATTCATTGCGGCGGGTGCGTGCGGACGGTGACGGAGACGCTCAAGGCTGTGCCCGGCGTCAGCGCTGCCGAGGGCGATCAGGACCGCCGGACCGTCGAGGTCGTCTTCGACCCGGCGCTGGTTACGGAAGAGCGGTTGCGCCAGGCTCTCGCCAACGTCGGCTACCCCGCGGCCTAACGGCGATCGTCCCGGCTGGACCGGCGATAGTAAGATGGATAGTACGGGCCCGTAGCTCAATGGACAGAGCGCCAGACTTCGGATCTGGAGGCTGAGGATTCGAGTCCCTCCGGGCCCGCCACTTCTTGTTCTCTCCTAAGAAGTGAATCTTCGCTTAGGCCTTCTTCTATCAGGACTCCGCCATCCGGCGGCAGGAATCGGCGCAGCGCCGGCACACCTCGGCGCATTCGCGCATCTGTGCGTCATCCCCGAAGGTCTCACAGTCTTCCGCGCAGCGCTGGCAAATCTCCGCGCAGACCCCGCACGTCTTTGGGTGGAAGGGTGACCCGCGCAGCATAAAGTCGGCGCTGGTCGCGCAGATCTGAGCGCAATCAAGCAGCAGACGAATATGGGCGCTCTCGGCGTGTCGCCCTCCTTGGCCGAGGCAGTAGGTTACAGTCTCCGCACAGATGTTGTGGCACCCGGTGCAGTTGTCGATGCACTCGGCCATCGTCGCGTCTCGGACCGTGGTGGCATGCCCAGTGTGTGTCATGTCTCATCCTCCCCGGCGACCAATCAACCCGCCGTATCCGGCTCACGACAAGCGATGCGACTCCGTATCCAGCCATACCCATCCAGCGGGGAATGAAACGGCCGCACTTCGCGAGGTCTTCCGGCAGGTAGATGATCAGGCCGGCGGGGAAGTCTCAGCCGGCTCCATGCCGGACCCCTCATCCCGGCAATCCAGGACAGTGCCCCCATCGGGGACGGGACTTGCGCCCGTGCCCGCTCCCGACCCCACCGCGTACGCTGACCGTGATGACCCCCTCCAAGGGAGACCCGTGAGCGGGAGCGAGGTCTTCCTCATCCACAACCCCACGGCGGGAGGCCGGGCGGGACGGCAGATCTGGCCTGTCATGCAGGCGGCGTTGCGGCAGGCCCACCTGCCCGTTCTCGAGACGGTCGCCGAGGCGCCGAACCATGCCTGGGCGCTGGCGGAGCAGGCGGCGCGAGACGGCTATCCGATCGTGGCCGCGGCCGGGGGTGACGGCACAATCCACGAGGTCGTGAACGGCCTTCTCCGCGGCCGTCCTGACCGGCCGCCGGCGTTGGCCATCATCCCCGTGGGCACGGCCAACATCTTCGTCCATGAGCTCGGTCTGCCCCGGGACCCCGGGAGCGTCGTGGAGCTCCTGCGCCGGGGGGCGCGCCGGCGGATCGACCTGGGCCGCGTCAACGACCGGTTCTTCACGACGGTTGCCGGAACCGGGTTCGACGCCGAGGTGGTCCACCGGTCCCTCCGCTGGCCCCGCTGGCTCGGGGGCAAGCCCAGGCACCTCCTGGCCGGGCTGCAAACGCTGCCGGGGTACCGGGCCGTCGAGGCGCGGCTACGAATGAACGGCGGAGAGCGTCGGATCTCTCTCTACCTCCTCGCCGCGGCGATCACCGGCTGGTATGGAGGCGGCATCCACATCGCCCCGCACGCCCTGGTCGACGACGGGTACCTGTCCATCGTGTACGCGGGGAGCATGACGGCGCGGGAAGCCCTGACGGCGCTGCGGTGGGCCCTCTCGGGGGATCACCTGCGCCATCCCAAGATCGGGACCGAGCTAACGCGGGAGATCCGCGTCGAGACAGTCGAGCCCCTGGCCATCCATGCGGACGGCGAAGCGCTCGGCCGCGGACCGGCAACCTTTCAATGCATTCCTGAAGGACTCGAGGTAATCGTCCCGGCACGGATCTGACCCGGCGGCGCCGGTGCGCGGCAGAGGAGTGAGCGAGATGGAGGCGATCTGGCAGTGGGGGCTGGCGGTCGTCATCGCCGTGCAGCGGATCTTCGGCCCTGAGTTGGATGGCCTCTTCCGTGTCTTTACCTTCCTGGCGGACGAGGAATTCTATCTGCTGCTGCTGTCCCTGTTCTTCTGGTGCGTGGACTTCGGGTTGGGCGCGCGCATCGCGCTGATCTACCTCCTCTCTACCTACCTCAACAGCGTCCTGAAAGATGTGTTTGCGCACCCGCGTCCCTCGGATCTCATGCCGGAGGTGCAGCTGGCGCCCGCCGAAGGCGCCGGGCTCCCCAGCGGGCACGCTCAGTCCTCGACCGTGGTGTGGGGGCTGGCCGCGCTCTCCCTCCGGCGCAGGTGGATGTGGGTCCTCGCTGCGGTGCTGGTGGCGGGTATCGGTCTCTCCCGGGTGTACCTGGGGGTGCACTTCCCCACGGACGTCCTCGGCGGATGGGTGGTGGGCGCGGTCATCCTCGGCGTGTATTGGCCGCGACGCGCCGGGGTGGAAGGGTGGCTCAGAGCCCAGGGTCTCGGCACGCACCTGCTGGTGGCGACGGCGATTCCGATCGGCCTCCTCCTCCTCTTCCCCGAGAGCGGGACGGCCCGCGAGATGGGAACGCTGATGGGGGTGGCGGTCGGCCTGGCGTTGACCTACCGATTCGTGCCCTTCAGCACCGCGGGGCCGCTCTGGCAGCGGGGGGCGCGTCTCCTCGTAGGCGCTGTGGTCTTGGTGGGCCTCTACCTGGGACTGAGCCGAGTGCTCCCGGGCGCGGAGTCTCCCGTCTACCTGCTCTCCCGCTTCGCGCGATACGCGGTCGTCGGCTTGTGGGGCAGTTGGGGCGCCCCCTGGCTCTTCCTCCGGCTGCGCCTCGCGCCGACCCGTCCGGCCAGACCGGCGATGGCCCCGCAGGCCGCATGATCGCCAGGTCCGGGCTGGCAGCCAAGACGCTGCTGTAGCCAGAGGAGGGAAACGCATGGCCGCACGACCACGCCGCGGCGCATCTCCTTTGGTGCGCACGCGTCGACCAAGTCGGGGCACGCGACGAGAGCCGTCGGGCACGGCGGCGATCAGAGACTGGCTCATCGCGCGGGTGCGCGGGACCTACGCCCGCGGCAACTGGGCGGGGAAGGGCGCGCTGCCATCGTTCAAGGGGGTCCCCGCGGAGGTGGCCCACCGGCGCCACCCCGAACAGCACACGATCGCCGAGATCGTCCTGCACATGGGCTACTGGAAGGATGCGGTGACGGCACGGCTGACGGGGCAGCCCTGGACCTTTGATAATCGGATGAACTGGAAGGCGGCGTCGCCCGGCGAGGTGGGGTGGTCCCAAGCCAAAGACGAACTGGCTGCCGCGCAGCGACGGTTGGTCGCGGCCCTCCGAGGCGTCTCCCCCGCGCAGCTGCTGGACCGCGTGCGCGGGAGGGTGCGCCTCATCGATCTGATCACCGACATTGCCACGCACGACACCTACCACGCCGCGCAGATCTTCGTGCTGCGGCGCCTTCCGCCGCCCCCTTCCGCCGACAGATTCCCGGCGGGTTCAGTCGAGACTTAAGGCCTCTTCGAGATCCCGCGCACCGGTCGGTCTATCGTCGGCCCCGCAAAGTTCTATCGAGCGGCCGATGGGAGGTGTGGAAGCCCGGCGCGAATACGAAGGGCATTCCATCACAACCTGGGACGAGTCCGGCGACGCGCGCCACGCGTGGTCGCGGGATCCTACGGGGGTGGGCCGGAGTGGTGATCGGAATGTCAGGGCGGCAGGGTGGCCCTCCCCTGGAGATGGGGGAGCAGGCGATTGTGATCAAGGGGATCACGGTGGATCCCGAAGTGATCTCCGAGGGCGGCACCGCGACCGTCACCATTGACGCGCGCAGCGCGCGAGGGTGGCCGCTGGAGTTCGATCTCACGGCCAGCGAAGGGTCGATCGAGCCGACCGGCCGGCCGAACGTGTTCCTCTGGCACGGGCCGAAGAGTCCCAAGAAGCGGACCTTCCTGCAGCGGAGGCTGCGCATCGGCCTGCGCGGGCGCCGCTAGCGGTTCCGGCCACTAGGTAGCACGGGGGGCAGGGGAACGACGGCCCGGGCAACCGGGCCGTCGTCGTGTTCACTCATCAAGCGTGATCCGCCCGCCGCTCATGTCGATCACCCGTGCCAGTGCCTCCACCGGCACCTCCAGGCGGCCGAGGGCCTCGCGTCCGCCTTCGAACGTCTTCTCGATCACCACGCCGACGCCGACAACCTCCGAGCCCGCCGCCGCGGCCAGCCGGGCCAGCCCCAGGATGGTCTGTCCGGTGGCAAGGAAATCGTCAATGATCAGCACCCGCTCGCCGCGGGCCAGGTACTCCGGCGAGACGATCAGATCGACGGTGCGGCCCTTTGTGTGCGAGGGCGCGGTGGTCAGGAAGACCTGGTCGGGCATGGTGATGGGCCGCGTCTTGCGGGCGTAGACGACGGGGACCTCGAGGTGGCGGGCGGTGGTCAGGGCCGGCGCGATGCCGGAGATCTCGGCGGTGAGAACCTTCGTCGCCTCGACCCGGGCGAAGCGCTCGGCCAGCTCCCGCCCGCAGCCGTCCATCAAGACCGTGTCGACTTGATGGTTGATGAACCCGTCGACCTTGAGGATCCCGCCTCCCAAATTCCGGCCTTCGGCGAGGATGCGATCCATAAGCGCCTTCATCTGCCGTCTCCCTTCCCCGACCTGCGCCTCAGCGTGGGATCATCGCGAGGACCAGCTTGATGTACTCCAACACTACGGTCTCGGTGTCCTGGTCGCGCGTCCACCAGCCCTCGGGCCGGAACACGTCTTGCTGCACGGGGTAGACGCGAATCTCCACCGGCGATCCGGCGAAGCTGCGGCGGAAGAGGATCCGCGTGCGCCGCGTGTGGTAGGAGGAGGTGATCACGATGGCGCGGCGCGCGCCGCGGGCCTCGAGGAGAGGACGGAGCGCCCGCGCCTGTTCGGCGGTGCTGGTGGAGCCGCGCTCATAGAGGAGGGCGGACTCCGGGACGCCGTTGGCCAGGGCCTGCCGGCGGAGGAGCTCGGGGACGGAGATCCCCATCAGCGATTCGCCGCCCGAGAGCAGGAGCACCGGAGCCAGGCCCTGCTTGAAGAGCATGGCCGCCTGCCTCACCCGTTCGTCGCCCCGCCCGCCTGAGATGACGGCGAGCACGTCGGCAGGGGCGAGCGGGTCTTCCACGATTAAGAAGCGGGCGGCGGCGGTGAGGAGCGGGCGGTGCAGCAGAACGACGAGGGCGGCGCAGAGGACGACGACCAGGACGATGATGACGAGGAAGCGGACCGCCCGAAGCATGCGGGTGGGAGATTCGGCGGGGGCCGAGAATAGTCCCTCGCACCCAACTTCCCGCGCAAGGAGGAACCACCATGGGCACGACAGGCCGGGCCATTATCGAAGTCGACGCGCAGGCGCTGCTGACGGAACTGCGCAAGGCGTACCTGCACGAACTGCTGGTGTTCTATTCGCTCTGGACCACCGCCATCGTGGCGGAGGGGTTCCACGGCGAAGAACTGATCGAGCACTTCAAGCAGGATGCGATGGAGGAGCTCGGCCACGCCGAGAAACTCGCCAACCGCATGCTGGAGCTGGGCGGCAATCCCGTCGTGCACCCGCAGGAGTGGGAGACAGGCGCCGGGAGCCCCTGGATCGCTCCACGCCGGGACTTCAGCGACGCCGAGGGGATGGTGGCCGATCAGATCAAGGCCGAAGGGGCGGCGATCACCCACTACAACGAGATGGCGAAGATGACCTTTGGCCGGGATCCGGTGACCTATCAACTGGTCAGCGAGCTGTTGAAGGATGAGGTAGGGCACGAGGAGTTCCTCGAGAACCTGCTCGGCCGCAAGCGGGGCGCGCCGCGCCGGCGCGCCGCATCGCCTCAGGGGCGCCCGGCCTCGCGCGGACGACCGGCGGCCCGCCGGAAGTAGGCGCTGACCCGCTACGACGTCTTGATCGTCGGCGGCGGCCACAACGGCCTCGTCACCGCTGCCTACCTGGCCCGCGCCGGCCTCTCCGTCCTCGTGCTGGAGCGCCGTCCCCTCGTCGGGGGCGCGTGCGTGACCGAAGAGGTCTGGCCGGGGTACCGGGTCTCCACCGCTGCGTACCTGTGCGGCCTGCTCCAGCCCCGCATCATCCACGACCTCGATCTGGAAACGCTGGGTTATCAGATCCTCCCCAAGGATCCCGCGTTCTTCAGCCCCTTTCCCGATGGCCGGCGCCTCTTTCTCTGGCAGGAGGAGCGGCGCACCGCCGAGGAGATCGCGGCGTTCTCGCCCCGTGACGCCCGCCGGTTCCCCGAGTACGAGGCGTTCCTGGCACGCCTCGCGGAGTTCGTCGAGCCCTGGCTGCTGCGCACGCCGCCGGATCTCCTCACCCGGCGGTGGGGGGACCTCTGGCAGCTGGGCCGGCTGGGCCTGGGCGCCCTCCGCCTAGCGCCGCGCACCCTCGCCGGGGCGGTGCGCATGCTTACCCAGAGCGCGGGGGATTTTCTGGACGGGTGGTTCGAATCGCCCCAGCTCAAAGCCGCGCTGGCCACCGACGGGGTCATCGGCGCCCGCGGCGGCCCCTCGACGCCGGGCACCGCCTACGTGCTCTTCCATCACGTCATGGGGCAGGCCGCCGGCCGCCGGGGCCTCTGGGGATTCGTGCGGGGAGGGATGGGAGCGATCTCCGACGCGCTGGCGACGGCGGCGCGCCGGGGGGGCGCGGTCATCCGCACCGGCGCGGAGGTGACCGAGATCGTGGTGCGCGACGGGCGGGCGCAGGGCATCGTGCTGGCCGGCGGCGAGGAGGTGGAGGCGCGCGCCGTGGTCTCCAACGCCGATCCGCACCGCACCTTCCTCCGCCTGGTCAACGCGCGGCATCTGGACGAGGAGTTCCGCCGCGAGGTCGCCGCGATCCGCATGGCCGGCGTGGCGATGAAGATCAATCTCGCGACGGATGCGCTCCCTGACTTCACCGCGGCGCCGGGGCATACGCTCGGCCCGCAGCATCGCGCCACCATCCACATCGGCCCGACCATGGAATACATCGACCGGGCCTGGGCGGATGCCCAACGCGGGCTACCTTCCGGCGAACCGTTCTGCGAAGTGACGATCCCCACCGCGTACGACGCAAGCCTGGCCCCGCCGGGGCGGCACCTCCTCTCGATCTTCGTCCAGTACACGCCCTATGCGCTGGCGGAGGGGACGTGGGAGACGCTGAAGGAGCGCTACGCCGACCGCGTCCTCGACACCCTCGCGGACTACGCGCCCAAGATCCGCGATATCGTCGTTCACCGTCAGGTGATCAGCCCGCTGGACCTGGAGCGCGAGTTTGGCCTGACCGGAGGAGACATCTTCCACGGGGAGATGACACCGGACCGGCTCTTCTTCCTGCGCCCGATTCCGGGATGGGCGCGCTATCGCACGCCGGTGGCGGGTCTCTACCTCTGCGGCGCCGGCACCCATCCCGGCGGAGGCGTGATGGGGGCGCCGGGGTTCAACGCCGCCCGCGAGATTCTCAAGGACTGGCGGACAGTCGCGCGGTCGGACAGGTAAAGGCGTAGGCGACGTCGCCGACCGCGCCCGTGCGGCTGTGCACGAGCGCGAGCAGCGCCACGCACGGAGCGATCGCGCCCTGGAATTCCACCATCTCGCCAACCCGCTCCATCTCCCGGAGCTGCGGGTAACGCGTGAGCAAGTAGGCCCGGCCGGCGGTGCGTAGGGTGGAGGGGCCGCCGTCGGCGATGATGACCAGCCGCTGGTGTCCGTCGAAGTAGAGCACGTAGAGGGACATCCACGGGTTGAAGACGACCGTCGGCTCCGGGCTGACCTGGCCGACCCTGACCAAAGGGAATCCGCGCGCCGGCCGCGGCGCGCCCTCGTAGCCCGCCGGACCGGCCGGAAACAGTCGGACCGCCTCCTGCAGGGTTGTGTCTCCAAGGAAGAGATGGCCGATCTGGCGCCCGTTCGCCAGCGCGACCGGATACGCGAATGGCGCGGCAGGCGCCGACGCGGCGACGCCCGCCACGATACCTAGGATGAGGAGGCTCCCCGAAAGCGTCCTCATAGCGTAGATTGGTTTTCCCCGTTCCAGAGCGCCTAAGCGCCCCGAACGAGCCCGGGACTGATCGGTCTCAGGGACCGGACGGCTTGCCCGGCGAGGGGTCCGTGGGGGGAGGGCCCAGGCCGTGCCGGGCCGCGATCAGGGCGGCCTCGGTGCGGTCGTTGGCGTGCAGCTTCCCCAGGATGACGCTGATGTGGTTGCGCACCGTCTTGTCGGAGAGGTAGAGGTGCTGCGCGATCTGCCGGTTGGACATGCCGCCGGCCAGCAGTTCCAGCACCTCCGTCTCGCGGCGGGTGAGCTGGGCGAAGATCTCGCGCTGGCCGCGGACTATCCGGTCGGTGCGGTTGAACTCCCCCAGTACGCGCGTGACCAACCCGGGGGAGAGGAACCCCTCGCCGCGGCGCGCGGCGTGCAGCGCTTCGACGATTTGAGGCACGGATGCATCCTTGAGCACGTAGCCGGTCGCCCCCGCCTTGATGGCGGCAAAGAGATGCTCGTCGTCATCGAAGGCGGTGAGGACGACGATCGCCGTCTCGGGGAGCTTGTCCTTGATCTCGCGGGTCAGTTCGATCCCATCCATCCGCGGCATCCGCAGGTCGGTCAGCACGACGTCGGGGCGGTGATGCAGCGCTTCGATCAGGGCATCGCGGCCGTTCGGGGCCGCCGCCACCACCGTCAGGTCCGCCTCCCGTCCCAGCAACTCGGCCAGCGTGCTCCGCAGCAGTCCCTCATCTTCGGCGAGGAGGACGCGGATGCTCATGCCGCCTGCCTGAGAGGGAGGAGGACCGTCACCGTCGTGCCGGCGCCTGGCATCGACTCCACCTCCAGCGTGCCGCCGAGCGCCTGGATCCGATCGCGCAGCCCCGCCAGGCCATCGCCCACCGCGGCGGTGGGGTCGAATCCGACGCCTTCGTCGCGGATGACGCAGCGCACCGCGCCGTCGGCGAGGCTGAGACGCACCTCCGCCTGGGCGGCGTTGGCGTGCTTGGCCACGTTCGTCAGGCTCTCCTGGATGGCGCGCAGCAGGCTGTGCTCAGCCACCGGCGGGAGGCGGGGCAGGCTGGGGGGCACCTCGAGCTCCAGGGCGAACGGCCAGCGCTCCGCCAGCGCCGCAACCTGCTGCCTGAGCGCGGAGGCCAGGTCATCTCGGCGAAAGGCGCCGCTGCGGAGCCGCCGGACCAGATAGCGCAACTCATCGGCCGCGCGCCGGGCGGCGTCGCGCTCCTGGACGAGGATCTCCGCCGTGCGGGCGGGGGCTTCGGCGAGCAGCCGGTGGGCCAGCTCGAGGCGCGCTCCCAGCGTGATCAGGTGGTGCTGGATGCCGTCGTGGATCTCCGCCGCCAGGTCGCGCTGGAACTCCGCGCGCTCTACCCCGCGCTCATAACTGGTGACCATGCGAATGACCCACGAGTACAGCGAGGCCATGACACCGATGATGATGACGCGGTAGGCCAGCCCGATGGACCAGGAGGAGGCCGTGAGGACGATCACCAGCGCGTAGGCGGCGACCGCCGCGCCGGCGAGCGCGATGACGTGGGACACGCTGAGCGTGGCGACGGCCGAGGCCAGAGGGAGGAAGTACAACGCCGAGAGGTGGTCCGTGGGGTTGTCGACGACGATCAGCGCGGCCGTGATGAAGAGGACGTCGATGTACGGCCAGAGCACGTTGGCCCGGTACACGGTCGTGCGGAAGCCATACCACGTGCGGAGGAGGAGGTAGACAACGGCGACGAGGGCGATGACCCCCAATCCCCGTGTGTCCGTGGGAGCCCCAGGGCCGCGCCATTGCGGTATGAGGAACCACAGCAACGCCACCGGCCCGAGGGCCCAGATGTGCGTCAGGATGATGAGGTCGAGGCGGCGTCGCATCGCGCCCGCCTGGCGGCGCTGCGGCGACTCTCCGGCCCCGGCCAGACGACCCACCCCGTGCCGTCCCGCACCCCGGTCCATGATCACCCGCCTCCGTTCCCCGGCGGAAATCGCCTACGCGTTCGCCTCTACCGGAGACGAGTCCTGCTCAACAGCCGCGGCGGCAGGGGCCGTTGCGGGGAAACGAGAAACGGGGGGCATGATCAAACTCCTGGTCTGGGCCCGCAAGAAAGAGGAGATGTCCCCTGAGGAGTTTCGCGCCTACTGGACCGGGCCGCACGCCGCCCTGGCCCGCCGGACCTATCCTCACGCGGCGCGGTACGTCGTCAACCTGGTGAGCCGCGCGCCGCGGGGTGAGACCGCGCTCTTCGACGGTCTGGCGGAACTGGTCTGGAACAGCAAAGAGGACTTCGACGCCGACATCCGCAAGCCCGAGGCGCGCGCCGTCGCCGATGACCTGGCGACCTTCGTCTCCACGTCGGGCACGCTGTATGCGGACGAGCATTCCGTCGTGCCCTGAGATATGTATAATGAAAAGTTGGAGTGGGCCGTTAGCTCAACTGGCAGAGCAGCTGACTCTTAATCAGCGGGTTGTGGGTTCGAGTCCCTCACGGCCCCCCATTTCCGCGGGCGTAGCCGAACTGGCATAGGCGCCAGATTTAGGATCTGGTCGGCGCAAGCCGGTGGGGGTTCGAGTCCCTCCGCCCGCACCAGGAGAGAGGAGTCCGTTCACTTCCCATCCACCTCGATGGATACGGGTCCATCCCACGAACAGCTGATCCAATCGCTGACAGACGAGTATCGGGAACTCTTCGCCAGGTCCCGCCAGGGAGTGTATGTCTATCTCGATGACGTACACAAAGTATGCAATGAAAAGTTCGCCGCGCTGCTGGGCTATCCATCCCCGAAAGAATGGGCTGCTGTGAAAGCAAACTTTCCCGACGCGTTCGTTGCAGATGACAGCCAGGGGGTCCTGGTCACCGCGTACCGGAAGGCGATAGAGGACTGTATCGGGTCAAACATCAGAGTCAATTGGAAGAAGAAGTCGGGCGGCACGGTGGAGGCTTCAGTCATCCTCGTCCCGATAGTGCATCACGGACACCTGCTGGCGTTGCACTTCGTCACGGAACGAGGGTAAGGAAGGAAGCCTCAGACACACAGGCATCAGGCGCGGCCTAGTCCTGCGCGCTGTGAGCGGCGTGCAGGAGAGGCCGCTCATTTGCTGTCTTGAGGCTGCGGCGGCGAGGGAGGGAAGAGGGAACAATGAAAGTGGAAGTACGGCGTCAGCCGCAAAGCCAGGCAGTGCTTGAGGTGGAGCTTCCTGCGGAAGAAGTGACCCGCGCGGTAGAGAAGGCCGGCCGCCGCCTGGCCCAGCGGGTGGCCATTCCGGGGTTCCGCCGGGGCAAAGCGCCGCGCGCCATCGTTGAACGCTATCTCGGCCGGGAGCGTCTGATTGACGAGACCGTCGATCTGCTGGTCAACGACGGCTACACGCGCGCGGTGAACGAATCAGGGATCACACCGGTTGGGCGCCCGGAGATCGACGTGCAGACCGAGCAGGTGCAGGAGGACGCGCCGTTGCGTTTCGTGGCGACGGTGGACGTGGCGCCGGAGGTCGACCCCGGCGACTACCGGTCGATCCGTCTGGCGCGCGAAGACGCGACGGTCACGGACGAGGACGTGGAGATGGCCGTCGAGGACCTGCGGCTGCGGCACGCCACGCTGGCCTCGGCCGGTGATACCGCGGCGGCGCGAGGGGACTTCGTGCTGGTGCAGGTCTTGGAGGCAGCGCCGGGACTCCCGCGGTTGTCCAGCGGCAAAGAGGTCCTCGTCGAGATCGGGTCGGGGGTGCATCCCGCGGAGCTCGAGGAGGGATTGATCGGGATCCGGCACGGGGAGCAACGCACGATCGCCCTGGGGAATGATGGAGGGCAGATGGTCGTTTCCGCGAGTGACGTGAAGCGGCGCACGCTGCCGGCTCTCGACGAGTCCTTCGCCCGGCAGGTGGGGGCGGCGAGCGTCGAGGAGTTGCGCGGCGGACAGCGCGCGCGAATGGCCGGTGAGGCCGAGACGCGCGCGATCGACGCCTACGAGTCGGCGGTGGTCGCCGCCGTATTGGAGCGGGCGACCGCAGAGCTCCCCAAGACGCTGGTGGAGCACGAAGCGGAGCACCTCTTTGCCGACCTGCTCGAGACGCTGGGGCGCCGGGGGTTGACCCTGGAAAGTTACCTCCGGGCGGCCGAAAAGACGGAAGAACAGGTGCGGGAGGAGCTGTCCGCGACGGCCGAGCGGCGGCTGCGTACGCAGCTGGTGCTGGATGAGATCGCGCGGCGCGAGTCCATCGCGCCCAGTGAGCAGGAGATCACGGCAGAGGTAGAGAACCTCGCGCAGAGTTTGCAACAGGACGTCGCGCGGGTTCGCGAGTGGCTCGACGATGAGCGGCGTCGCGACGCGCTGGTCAGGTCTCTCCGTCGGCGCCAGACGATCCAGCATCTCGTCGCCCTCGCCTCTGGAACCGAGACGCACAAGGAGGATGCCTGACCGATGCCCCTGATCCCCTACGTCATCGAAAGCACCCCCCGCGGCGAGCGCGGCTATGACATCTACTCGCGCCTGCTGCGCGAGCGGATCGTTTTTCTGGGCGGACCGATCGACGACGACGTCGCCAACCTGGTCATCGCCCAACTGCTCTACCTGGAGAGCGAGGATCCAGAGAAGGACGTCGCCCTCTACGTGAACAGCCCCGGCGGCGATCTCTACGCCTCGCTGGCCATCCACGACACCATGCAGTACGTCCGGCCCGATATCTCGACGATCTGCATCGGGCTGGCCGCCAGCGGGGGCGCGCTCATCCTGGCCGGAGGCGCGCGGGGGAAGCGCTATTCGCTGCCCTACTCGCGCATTATGATCCACCAGCCCTGGGGCGGGGCGCAGGGCACGACCGCCGACATCGAGATCCAGGCCCGCCAGTTCCTCAAGGACCGGCAGCTGATGAACGAGATCCTCGCCCGGCACACCAGCCAGCCGCTGGAGCGGATCGAGCGCGACGCCGACCGCAATTACTGGATGGCGGCGGAGGAAGCCAAGGCGTACGGGGTCATCGACGAGATCTTCGTGCCACGGGAGCGCCGGGCGGGACTGCCCACGCCCACCCCCGCGACCCCCCCGCCGGCCCCGGCGCCCGCCCCCGTCCGATGAGCATGTTCCGCTTCAGCGACGGCGACAAGTTGAAGTGTTCCTTCTGCGGCAAATCCCAGGAGCAGGTGCGCAAGCTGGTCGCCGGGCCGGGCGTCTACATCTGCGACGAGTGCATCGAGCTCTGCAACGAGATCGTGGAAGAGGAGCTGGCGGGCGAGGATGTCTCGACGCCGCGCGCGACGCCCAAACCGAAAGAGATCTACGACATCCTCTGCCAGTACGTGGTGGGTCAGGAGCGCGCCAAGAAAGCGCTCGCCGTGGCCGTCTACAACCACTACAAGCGCATCGGCTCGCGCCGGCCCTCCGACGTCGAGCTGGCGAAGTCCAACATCCTGCTGATCGGGCCGACGGGGTGCGGCAAGACCCTGCTCGCTCAGACGCTGGCCAAGATCCTGGACGTCCCCTTCGCCATCGCCGACGCCACCTCGCTGACCGAAGCGGGCTACGTGGGCGAGGATGTCGAGAACATCCTGCTGCGCCTCATCCAGACCGCCGACTACGACATCAAGAAGGCCGAGCGCGGCATTATCTACATCGACGAGGTCGACAAGATCGCCCGCAAGAGCGAGAACCCCTCGATCACCCGGGACGTCTCGGGCGAAGGGGTGCAGCAGGCGCTGCTCAAGATCCTGGAGGGCACGGTGGCGAACGTCCCGCCGCAGGGCGGGCGCAAACACCCGCACCAGGAGTTCATCCAGATCGACACGACCAACATCCTCTTTATCTGCGGCGGCTCGTTCGACGGGCTGGAGCGGATCATCGAAGGGCGGATCCGCCAGACCAGCATGGGCTTCGGCGCACAGATCGAGCCGCGCAGCAAGAAGCGCCTGGGCGAGATCCTCAGCCACACGATGCCGATGGACCTGCTGCGCTACGGCATGATCCCCGAGTTCGTCGGCCGGCTGCCCATCGCCGTGCCCCTCGACCCGCTCGATGAGCGCGACCTGGTGACCATCCTGGTAGAGCCGCGCAACGCCCTCGTCCGCCAGTACCAGAAGATCCTGGACATGGACGGCGTCGAGCTGGTCTTCACCGATGAGGCGCTGCGGGCGATCGCCAAGGAGGCGATGGGGCGCAACACGGGGGCGCGCGGCCTGCGCACGATCATCGAGGAGATCATGCTGAACATCATGTACGAGATCCCCTCCCGCACCGACGTCAAGCGCTGCGTCGTGACAGAAGAGGCGGTGACCGCCCGGCACGAGCCGCTGCTGCAGACGGCTGCGGACGTGCGCCGGCTGGCGAAGGAAAAGCCAGCGTCCTAGGCCTCGAGGAAAGGCCCGCTTCCTAGGCGGGAAACCCGGTGTCCTGGGAGGGGTACGGTATAATAGAAGGGATAGTGGTCAGAAGCCAGCGTCGGAGTGACGGTAGGGGGCGGAGGCGTCCCCTGTTTTCATTCTGGGAACAATGCCTGGTGAGGTTCGTTGTATCAGATGTAAGCGGTTTCGTGCCTAACCCTAGACTGGAGGCTGTATGAGCGACACTAAAGAGAGAGACAAGGACCGGCTGCCGGATCTGAAGGCACCGCTGCCGCTGCTCCCGCTGAAGGGTACGGTGATCTTCCCCTTTCAGATCCAGGGGCTGGGAGTGGGGCGGCCCAAGTCGCTCCAGGCCCTCGAAGCCGCCCTGGCCGGGGAGAAGCTGATCGTCCTGGCGGCCCAGAAGCAGGATGACCTGGAAGACCCGGGTCCGACGGACATCCACGCCACGGGCTCGGTGTGCCGTGTGCTGCAGGTGGGCAAGCAGCCCGACGGCGTGCTGCAGGTCATCGTCGAGGGCGTCGTCCGCGCCGGAATCACCGAGTACGCCCAGACCGACCCCTTCTTCACGGTGCGCGTGACGGCCCGGCCCGACCCGGTGGAGAAGAACGTCGAACTGGAAGCGCTGATGCGGGGGCTGACCTCTTCCTTCGAGCGCTTTGCCCGCCTCTCCCGGTCGGTGCCGCCGGAGCAGTTCGTGACGGTGATGCAGGCTGAGGAGCCGGGGCGCGTCGCCGACCTGGTGGCCCAGCACCTCAACCTCAAACAGGACGAGCGCCAGCGCCTTCTCGAGATGCTGCCCAAGGAACGGCTGGAGATGCTCAGCGGCGTGCTCAGCCGGGAGATCAGCATCCTGGAGCTGGAGCGCAAGATCCAGAACCGCGTGCGCAAGCAGATGGAGAAGAGCCAGCGCGAGTACTTCCTCAAAGAGCAGATGAAGGCGATCCAGCACGAGCTCGGCGAGGCCGACGAGCGCCAGGCGGAGGTGAGCGAGTACCGCAAGAAGATCGAGGCGGCCAACCTGCCCGAGCACGTCAAGGAGAAGGCTCTCGAGGAGCTCGCCCGCCTGGAGAAGATGCCGCCGATGGTGGCGGAAGCCGTCGTCGTCCGGACGTACCTGGATTGGATCCTCGCGCTGCCCTGGTCGGTGCGCACCGACGACCGGCTGGACATCGACGAGGCGCGGACCATTCTGGACGAGGATCACTACGGGCTGGAGAAAGTGAAGGAACGCGTGGTCGAGTACCTGGCGGTGCGCAAGCTCGCCCCGGGATCGCGCGGTCCTATCCTCTGCTTCATCGGCCCCCCGGGCGTGGGCAAGACGTCCGTAGGCAAGTCCATCGCCCGCGCCCTCGGGCGCAAGTTCGTGCGCATCTCCCTGGGCGGCGTGCGCGACGAGGCGGAGATCCGCGGCCACCGGCGCACCTACGTGGGGGCGCTGCCCGGCCGGATCGTCCAGGGGCTGAAGCAGGCCGGGAGCCGCAACCCGGTCTTCATGCTGGATGAAATCGACAAGCTGGGCATCGACTTCCGCGGCGATCCCTCCGCGGCGCTGCTGGAGGCCCTCGACCCGGAGCAGAACCACGCCTTCTCCGACCACTACCTGGAGCTGGCGCTGGACCTCTCCGAGGTGATGTTCATCGCCACCGGCAACATCCTGGAGACCGTGCCGCCGGCTCTGCGCGACCGGATGGAGGTCATCCGCTTCGCCGGCTACACGGAAGAGGAGAAAATCAAGATCGCCGACCACTTCCTCACCCCCAAGCAGCGCAAGGCGAACGGGCTGGGGGAGGAGCACCTCACCTTCACGGACGAGGCGCTGCGGCTGATCGCGCGCGAGTATACGCGCGAGGCCGGTGTGCGCAACCTGGAGCGAGAGCTCAGCACGATTTGCCGGAAAGTCGCCACCGACGTTGCCCGCGGGTCGAGCAAGCTCACCAAACTCACGATCGCCAACCTGCACAAGTACCTGGGGCCGCCCCGCTTCCGCTTCGGTCTGGCCGAGAAGGAGGACGAGGTGGGGGTCGCCACCGGGCTGGTCTACACGGAGATGGGCGGCGACATTGTCGGGGTGGAGGCCACGCTGATGCCCGGCGACGGGGAGCTGACGCTCACCGGCCAGCTGGGGGACGTGATGAAGGAGTCGGCGCATGCCGCGCTCTCCTACGTCCGCTCACGCGCGCGCCGGCTTGGGCTGGCGGAAGACTTCTACCAGAAACTGGACGTGCACATTCACGTGCCCGCCGGGGCGGTGCCGAAGGACGGACCGTCCGCCGGGATCACGATGGCCACTGCCCTCGCCTCGGCCGTCACGGGGCGTTCCGTCAAGAAGGATGTGGCGATGACCGGCGAGGTGACGCTGCGCGGCCGGGTGCTGCCGATCGGCGGGGTGAAGGAGAAGGTGCTCGCCGCGCATCGCGCGGGCATCCGCACCGTCATCATGCCGAAGGAGAACGACAAGGATCTCCACGAGATCGCCCAGAACGTGCGCCGCCGGCTGCGCTTCATCCTCGTGGAGCACATGGACGAGGTGCTGGCGGCCTCGCTGGGTCCGGCCAAGGAACAGGCGGTGCAGCCGGCGCCGATCCCACCCGCGCCGCTAAGCTCTCCGCCGCCGTATCGCGCGCCGGTTTCGCAGCCGGAGCAGCGCCGGCCGGATCCGCCGCCTCCCATCAGCTAGATCAAGGCCGAGGCCAGCACCCTCCGAAACCGAACTACGGGATCACGGTTTCGTCAGGCGCTGGCCTCGGCCTTCACCTTGCCGCACGCAGGCGGCGGGTCCGGCGGCGCAGACCAAAGAGCCGGGTCCAGTGGTCTTCATTCGCGGTACCGGGCGTGCTGGCCAGAACCGCGAGAGAGCAAGCGTAGAGCCGGACCCGACGCAAACCGTGAGCTTGTAGTTCGGTTTGAGGAGGGTCCGGCTCTACGCTTGTCTTATTTCGGTTGTAGCCCGAACGCCTGGTACTGGAGCGGAATGAAGTTCTTCCACTGGTCGGGTGTGTCTGCCTCGGCGAAGATCGCGGTCACGGGGCAGACGGATTCGCAGGCGCCGCAGTCGATGCACTCCTCCGGGTGGATCCAGAGCTGCGAGTTGAGGGTATCTTTGGGAAAGCTGTCCGGCGGGATGTGCACCGACTCGCCCCGGGGAATCACCTGTTTGTCGACCCCCGCCCCGGTGGACGGGTCGGGGACGACGTACCCGCCGACCTCCTCAACGTACTCGTAGATGCAGTCGACGGGACAGACCTCCACGCAGGTACGGTCTTTGGTCCCGATGCAGGGCTCGGCAATGATATAGGTCATTCCTCACCTCCGCGGGCCATCTTCCACTACGAACGTACCATTGGAGGGTATTTACCACAATATCTGGGCCTGCTAATCTGAAATTGCTCACCAAACTCAGAATTCAAAACACACAACTGAAACGGAGGCAGTTCTCAGTTGCGAGGCCAGGGAGGGAGGGGACCTGACGGGAGCGACCGAGGTCTGGGGATCACCGCCCGAGCGCGAGCCGGTCAGCGCAACGGCCTACCGTCTGATGCGCCGAGCCATCCTGCGCGGGCAGATTCCTCAGGGCGCGCGCGTCAATGAGCTGGAGCTGGCAGCGGCCTGGAGGATGAGCCGGACGCCGATCCGGGACGCGCTGCGCCGTCTCGAGGCGGAAGGACTGGTCGAAGCGGTGCCGCGGAAAGGCATGGTCGTCCGTCGCGTTCTGGGATCTGAGCTGGGAGACCTCTACGATCTGTGCGAGGTCCTCGAGGGGCTGGCCGCGCGGCGGGCGGCGCAGCGCGCGGCGCCGGCATTCCTCGCGGAGCTGAATGGGTTGATCAAAGCGTTTGGGGTGGCGCTGCGGCAGGGCGACGCGGAGCGAATGCTCGCGGTGGACGCCCAACTGCACGAGGCGATCGCGGCGGCCGGTGAGCACGATCGCCTCGCCCGTGCGATCGAGAGCGTCCGCGCGCAGCTCCGGGAGATCCGCCTGCAGGGGCTGCGCAGCAAGAGCAGGGCAACGAAGTCGTTTCGGGAGATGGCCAAGCTCACGGCGGCCATCCGGGGGCGCGACGCGCCCCGCGCCGAAGCGGCGATGCGGGAGCATATCGCCAGCCTGCGGGCAGACGCGGGTGGCGCCTGACCGTCGATTTGACTATAATGTCGGACAAGGCAAGGACGGGGAGGAGTAGGACGACCTCCGCCTGAGAGAGGGAGATCCACCGGCTGCGAGGTCTCCCGGTCCCGGTCGTCCGAACGTCGCCCCCGAGCCGCGCGGTCGTCAGACCGCCGGGTGTGCCCGTGAGCGCGCGCAGAGGCGTCGGCGGAGGTTCGAGAGATCCGACGACGACCAGGGTGGTACCGCGGAGCGCTGCTTCGCCCTTGGGCGAGGCAGCCTTTCTGTTTTCCGGAGGTGCGGGATGGCGACGGAGACGATTCCCAAGACCTATGATCCTCGGCAGATCGAGGAGCGTTGGTACGCGTTCTGGCTGGAACGCGGCTACTTCCACGCCCCGGTCGATCCCGGGCGCGATCCCTACGTCATCATGATGCCGCTGCCCAACATCACCGGTGACCTGCACGTCGGCCACGCCCTCAACAACACGCTGCAGGACGTGCTCATCCGCTGGCGGCGGATGCAGGGGCGCAACGCGATGTGGATGCCCGGCACCGACCACGCCAGCATCGGCACGCACGTGGTCATCGAGCGCGAGCTGGCGAAGGAGGGGCAGACCCGTTTCGACCTGGGACGGGACCGGTTTCTCGCGTACGCCTGGGATTGGAAAGGGAAGTACGGCGGCATCATCTACAAGCAGCTGAAGCGGATGGGAGTCTCCTGCGACTGGGACCGCGTCACCTTCACGATGGATCCGGGGTACCAAGACGCCGTGGCTGAGGCGTTCCTCCGCCTCTACGCGGAGGGCTACATCTACTACGGCAAGCGCATGATCAACTGGTGTCCCCACGACCTGACGAGTGTCTCCGACCTGGAGGTGGAGTACGCGGATGAAGCGTCCACTCTCTACCACGTCCGCTACGCCGGCGCCGATGGGGGGGAGGGGGTGGTCATCGCCACGCAGCGCCCCGAGACGATCCTGGCGGACGTGGCCGTGGCGGTGCATCCCGAGGACGAGCGGTACCGCGATCAGATCGGGCGGCAGGTGATCGTGCCGCTGGTTAACCGGCCGGTCCCCCTAATCGCCGATCGCCGTGTCGACCCGGCCTTCGGCACCGGGGCGCTGAAGATTACCCCGGGGCATGACCCGCTGGACAACGAGATCGGCGCCGATCACGGGCTGCCGACGCTGGTGGTGCTCGATGAGCAGGGCCGCATGACCGCGGAGACGGGTCGGTACGCGGGGATGGACCGGCTCGAGGCGCGGACGGCGGCGGCGGAGGAGCTGCGCGCCCTCGGGCTGATCGTGCGCGAGGAGCCCTACGTCACGTCGATCGCGCGCTGCGACCGTTGCAAGACGGTCCTGGAGCCCTACATCACCGACCAGTGGTTCGTGCGGATGAAGGAGCTGGCCGAGCCGGCGATTCGCGTAGTGCGGGAGGGGCGGGTGCGCTTCCACCCACAGCGATGGACCGGCGTCTATCTGGACTGGATGGAGAACATCCGCGACTGGAACATCTCGCGCCGGCTCTGGTGGGGGCACCAGATCCCCGTCTGGCACTGCGAGCGCTGCGGGGAGATGGTGGCGGCGCGAGAGCGCCCCGCCCGCTGTCCAAACGGACACGCGGCGCTGCGTCAGGAGGAGCAGATCTTGGACACCTGGTTCAGCTCGGGACTGTGGCCCTTCGCCACCCTGGGCTGGCCGAAAGCCACGCCCGAGCTCGGCTACTTCTACCCGGGAGACGTGTTGGTCACGGGCCGCGACATTATCTTTCTCTGGGTGGCCCGGATGATCGTCTTCGGCCTGAAGTTCATGGGCCAGGTGCCGTTCACCGACGTGCACATCCACCCGAACGTCCTCAACATGGAAGGCAAGCGCATGTCCAAGTCCCTGGGCACGGGTCTGGATCCCATCGACTACATCGAGACGCTGGGCTATGGGGCGGACGCGCTCCGCTACGCGCTCGTCTTGCGAGCCTCCCAGACCCAGCAGGACCTCCGGTTTGGCGAGAAGATGCTGGACGACGTGCGCAACTTCAACAACAAGATCTGGAACATCGCGCGGTTCGTGCGCATGAACCTCGACGGGGAGCCGCCGGCCCCCTCGACCGCCCCGCCCTCCGAGGCCGCCCTCGGCGCAGTCGATCGTTGGATCCTCAGCCGCTTCGCCCGCACGATCCGGGCGGTCACCGCGGACTTGGAGGCTTTCGAGTTCGATAAAGCGGCGCGGGCTCTCTATGACTTTCTCTGGGCGACCTACGCCGACTGGTACGTAGAGTTCGCCAAGGTCACACTGGCGGCCGGGGAGCCGGGAGCGCGGGGGGCGGCGCAGTGGACGCTCTGGCGCGTGCTGGAAGGCACGCTGCGCCTCCTGCACCCGATCATGCCGCACATCACTGAAGAGGTCTGGCATTTGCTGCCGCACGACGGGGAGAGCATCATGATCGCGCCCTGGCCTGAGACGCCCCAGAGCTGGATCGACGACGAGAGTGAGGGCGTCGTGGAGGAGCTGATGGGGGTGATCCGGGCGATTCGCTCGCTGCGGGCCGATCTGGGGATCCCCGCGGGGTCGGCTGTGACGCCGCACTTGCGCGTCTCCGATGAGACGGGGCGCCGGCGCATCGAGCGGATGCTGCCCTACATCCGCGCGCTCGCCCGCGCCGACGGGGTGATGCTGGAGCAGGCGTCCAGGCCCGCCGGTCGCGCGGCTGCCGCCATCGCCGGAGTGGTGGAGGTGCTGATGCCGGTGGAGGACTCCGACCTGCCGGCCGTGCGGGGGCGGCTCGATCAGGAGCGCGCGCGTCTCCGCTCAGAGCTCGACCGCGTGGAGGGCCGTCTCGCCAGCGGCGACTTCATCACTCGGGCGCCGGCTCAGGTCGTGGAGACGGAGCGCCGGCGCGCGGAGGACCTGCGTGGACGCGCCGCCGCGCTGGAACGGCATCTCCGCGCCCTGCGATAGGACGGCAGGAAAAGCACCCCTCCTCCCGAAAGTGCGGAGGCGGGTCACATTCACGGGAGGGCCTTGGTGCGCGCTAGTCCCTTCGTCGTTACGGCCGCCCTGATCGGTCTCTTCGTCCTCTCCCTCGGCGTCGGCTACTTCGTCGGAGAGCGATTTCTCAAACCGGCCGGCCTGGCCGGGCAGCCTCAGACCGCGGCCTCCCCCGCGGCGACACCGCGGGCGGCCCCGCCGACAGTGCCGCGGACCGCCCCGCCGATTGTCGCCCCCGCGACGCCGTCCCTGGTGGCGACGCCTCGTCCAACGGCGGCTCCGACGCGGGCGGCCACGCCGCGTCCGCGGGCCGCGACGCCGCGCGCCACACAGGTGCCAGGAGCTGTCTTGTGGCGGGTGCAGGCGGGAGCGTTCCTCAAACGCGAGAACGCCCTGGAGCGGGTCTCCCAGCTGGCCGACGCGGGGTTTGATGCATACATCCTGCCTACCGGCGGACTCTTCAAAGTCTTCGTCGGCGCCTTCGCCGATCGCACCCTCGCCGTGCAGCTGGCCGAACGCGTGCGCGCCGCCGGCTTCGAGACGTTGATCGTCCGCCAGTAAGTCCCAGAGGCTCGTGTACCCGCGCGCCCGTCCGCCGCACGCCTTCGGATTCGAACGCATCATCTACGAGAAGGGTGGCGGGGCCGCCCGCGTCACGATCAACCGTCCTGAGGTCCTCAACGCCCTCGATTTCCAGACCCTCACCGAGATGAGCGCCGCGTTTCAGGACGCCTCTTGGGACGACGCCGTGGGGGTGGTAGTGCTCACGGGCGCGGGGGAGCGCGCGTTCTGCACCGGCGCCGATCTCCGCGAACAAGAACAGTTCCTGCGGCGTCCCCGCGATTACTGGAAGTGGATGGGCGCGTTCATCGAGGCCCAGGAGCGGCTGCGCAACATCGGCAAGCCGACGGTGGCCCGGCTGAACGGCATGGTCGTGGGCGGCGGCAATGAGTTCAACATGGCCTGCGATCTGGCGGTGGCGGCCGAGGACATAATCCTGCGCCACGTGGGCACGGCGCGCGGCAGCGTCCCCGCCGCGGGGGCGACCCAGTGGCTGCCCCTGATCGTGGGAGATCGTCGGGCGCGGGCGATCCTGCTGCTCTGCGAGGAGGTCACTGCCACGGTGGCCCTCGAGTGGGGATGGATCAACCAGGTCGTCCCCCGCGCCGACTTGGATAGTGCGGTCGCGGCCTTGGTGGAGAAACTGCTGGCCAAGCTTCCGGAGGTCACGCGCTACACGCGGCACCAGCTGAACTTCTGGCGCGATCTCTCCTGGCATCTCACCGTGGGCCACGCGCGCGATTGGCTCACGCTGCACGCGGGATCTCCCGAAACGCAGGAGGGCATCGAGGCGTTCCGTGAGAAGCGTCCGCTCGACTACGCGGGGATCCGCCGGCGTCTGGCCGCCGATGAACCCACCGAGCAGCACTGGGGCGCGGCGATGGCCACTTGCCCCCACTGCGGCGCCACGCATCTGCCCGAGGGATTCACCTACTGCGGCCGCTGCGGTCGCCCGCTGCGGGAGACTGACTCGTGAGTGCGACTCGATGATGGAGGGAGTTTGATCGTCATGACGGCGCAGACCTACCAGCACCTCATCGTCACGCGTGACGGCGCGGTGGGCATGGTGCAGCTCAATCGCCCGGAGGTCCTCAACGCGCTCAACCAAGCGCTGATGGACGAGCTGGTGGTTGCGCTGGAAGCCTTCGATCGAGACGACGAGGTGCGCTGCCTCATCCTTACCGGCAACGCGCGCGCCTTCGCGGCAGGGGCGGACGTCCGGGAGATGGCTGACGCCACGGCGGTGCAGATGCTCCAGGGCTACCGCTTCCAGCAGTGGGAGCGCATCCGCAAGGTGAGCAAACCGATCATCGCCGCGGTGGCCGGGTTCGCTCTGGGCGGAGGGAACGAACTGGCCATGCTCTGCGACATGATCATCGCCGGGGAGTCTGCCCGGTTCGGCCAGCCCGAGATCAACCTGGGCCTCATTCCCGGCGCCGGGGGGACCCAGCGCCTGACGCGGGCGATCGGCAAGGCGCGGGCGATGGAGCTGATCTTGACGGGGCGGCAGCTGACTGCCCGAGAGGCGGAAGCGGCAGGTCTGGTCACGCGGGTCGTCCCCGATGAACTGGCGCTGCCTGAGGCCTCGGCGCTAGCCCGGGACATCGCCTCCCGCGCGCCCGTGGCCGTTCGCCTGGCCAAGGAAGCGGTGCTGAAAGCCTTCGACCTCCACCTCGAGGGCGGCCTGGACTACGAGCGCAAATGCTTCTACCTGCTCTTCTCGACGGAGGATCACAGCGAGGGGATCCAGGCGTTCCAGGGCAAACGGCCGCCGCACTTCAGCGGACGATGAGCCCCGCCCCGTCGCTCGAGACGGTTCTGACCGCCGAGGCGGACGGCGTGTTGACGCTCACGCTCAACCGCCCCGACGTTCTCAACGCCGTCAACGATCAGCTGACACTCGAGCTGGGGGAGGCGCTGAAGTACGCCGAACGCGAGCGCACGGTGCGCTGCCTGGTGCTGACGGGCGCCGGCCGCGGCTTCTGTTCCGGCCAGGACCTGCGCGATCGGGCGGGGGTAGGAGTGGAGTCCCCGGTCTCCTACGGGGACTCCCTGCGCCGGCGCTACAACCCGATCATCCAGCGCCTGGCCGGGATCGAAAAGCCGGTGATCGCCGCGGTGAACGGGGTCGCCGCCGGCGCCGGCTGCAACCTGACGCTGGCCGCCGACCTGCGCGTCGCGTCCGACCGCGCCTCCTTCATCGAGGTCTTCGCGCGGGTGGGCCTGATCCCGGACTCCGGCGGGACCTACTTCCTGCCGCGTCTGGTCGGACTGGCCAAGGCGTTCGAGCTGGCGTATCTGGCCGACCCGGTGGACGCGGCCGAGGCGCTGCGCATCGGGCTGGTGAACCGCGTGGTGCCGCACGAGGAGCTGATGCCGGCCGCGCTGGACTGGGCGCGCCGGCTGGCCGCGGGACCGACCAAAGGCCATGGCCTGACCAAACGCGGGTTGCGCCGCGCCGCGTCATCCACGCTGGAGGAGGCCCTCGCCTACGAGGCCTACCTGCAAGAGATCGCCGGGGGGACCGCCGACCACCGCGAAGGCGTCGCCGCGTTTCTCGAGAAACGCAAGCCGAACTTCACCGGCAGCTAGGCCGCGAAGGCAACCGCGCGCCGTGACCCGCCAGACCATCGGGATCGTCGGCGCGGGGACGATGGGGGCGGGGATCGCCGAAACCGCTCTCAGCCATGGCTTTGCGGTCGTGCTCTACGACGTGAGCGAGGAGATTCTGACGCGGGCGCGCGAGCGCATCCGGGACGGCCTGGCTCGCCAGGTCCGCCACGGGCGCCTGACCGCAGAGGATGCGGAGAAGGCGCTGGCCCGTCTGCGGCTGACGACGGACCTCGACGAGCTGGGGCTGGCCGGGCTGATCATCGAAGCGGCGCCGGAGGACCTGACGCTCAAGCGCGATCTCTTCGCCCGGCTTGATCGCGCGGCGCCTCCCGCCGCGATCCTGGCCTCTAACACCTCTTCGCTCTCAATCACGGCACTGGCCGAAGGAGCGCAGCGCCCGCAGCGGATCGTCGGGATGCACTTCTTCAACCCTGCGCCGATCATGCCGCTGGTAGAGATCATTCCCGGGGCCGCCACCGCGGACGACGTAGTCGCAGCAGCGGCGGCCGCCGCCCGCGCGCTCGGCAAGACGCCGGTGGAGGCGCGCGATACCCCCGGCTTCATCGTCAACCGCATCGCCCGTCCCTTCTACCTCGAGGCGCTGCGGCTGCTGGCCGACGGGGTGGCATCGGTGGACACCATCGATCGGATCGTGCGGGCGGCCGGCGGGTTCCGCATGGGTCCCTTCGAGCTGCTCGACCTGATCGGGCTCGACGTCAACCTGGCCGTCACCCGCTCGGTGTACGAAGCCTCTGGGCAGGAGCCACGTTTTCGCCCCCATCCGATTCAGGAGCAGATGGTCCGCGCGGGGCGGCTCGGAAGAAAATCTGGGCGCGGGTTCTATGTCTACGAGAAGGGTGGCGCGACGGGGACCGCTGAACCGACTGCGCAAATGAACGGTTCCGCGGCCCCCGTCGCGCCACCCCACCGCGCACACGCAGAACCCGCGCACGGACTCCCACCCGAGTGGCCCGGCGCGGTCCTCGTTGTCGGGCGGGGGCGGCTGGCGGAGGAGCTCGCTGACGCGGTACGGGAGACGGGGCGGGAGGTCACGACAGCGCCTCAGGCTCCTGATCGCTCTCGCAGGCGGAGCTGCTGATAGATATGCTGCTCGATCCCGCCGAGAAACGCGAGATGTTCGCTGGGCTCCTTGGCACGGGCGCGCCGGCGACTGCCGGTCTGACGCTCGCGCTCGCCGCGTCACCGGGACGGATTGCGGAAGGGGCGGCGCGCCCTGACCTGGTCGTGGGCTTCGCCACGCTCTCCCCCTGGAAGGACCGCAGGCTGGTGGAGATCCTCCCCGGGCCGTCCTCGGCTCCGGGCGCGGTGGCGGCGGCAGAGCTCTTCTTTCGCCGGCTGGGGCGAGACACCGCGATCGTGGGAAACGTCCCCGGTGGAGTCTTTCCGCGTATCTTCGCTATGATAGTCAATGAGGCGGCGTTTGCTCTCGGCGAAGGGGTCGCGTCGGCGGAAGACATCGATATCGCGCTCCGTCTCGGGGCGAACTACCCCGACGGCCCACTGACCCTCGCTCGCCGCGCAGGCCCCGACGTGCTGATGGCTCTTCTCGAAGGCCTGCACCGGGAGACGGGTGACGAGCGGTACCGCGCTGCCCCACACCTGCGCTCGCTGCTTGCCGGAGGGACGGCGCACGGCGGCGCGAGCGGAGGAGTGACGAAGGGAGATTGATCTCAGGAATGCCAGCACCGGTCATCGTCGACGCGGTACGCACACCGGTGGGCCGCTATGGCGGCGCCCTCAAGGACATCCGCCCCGACGACCTGGCGGCGCTCGTCATCGCCGAGATCGTGCGCCGCAACCGTCTCGAACCGGCTGGGATCGAGGACGTCATCTTCGGCTGCGGCAATCAGGCCGGCGAGGACAACCGCAACGTCGCCCGTATGGCCGTCCTGCTCGCTGGCCTGCCGGTGAGCGTGGCCGGACAGACGGTCAACCGCCTCTGCGGGTCCGGCCTGCAGGCGGTGGTGGCGGCGGCCAACGCCATCAGGGCAGGGGAGGGCGAGATCTTCATCGCCGGGGGCGTGGAGTCGATGACCCGGGCGCCGTACGTCATGGCCAAGCCAGCGGCCGGATTCCCCCGCGGCACGCAGGAGCTCTACGACACGACCATCGGCTGGCGCTTCGTCAACCCGAAGATGCGCGAGACCTATCCCCCCTACAGCATGGGCGAGACCGCGGAGATCGTGGCCGAGCGCTACGGCATCACGCGGGCGGAGCAGGACGCCTTCGCGCTGGAGAGTCAGCGCCGCACCGCCCAGGCCGTCGCGGAGGGGCGGTTCAAGCGTGAGATCGTGCCCGTGGTCGTCTTTCAGCCCAAGGGCGATCCGGTGGTTGTCGAGGCCGATGAGCACCCGCGTCCTGAGACAACCAGCGAGCGTCTCGCTGCCCTGCCTGCGGCGTTTAAGAAGGGCGGGACCGTCACCGCGGGCAACTCGTCGGGGATCAACGACGGCGCAGCGGCCATTCTGGTCACCTCAGACCGCGCTGCGCCCGCGCACGGGCTGGCCCCCCGCGCGCGGATTGTCGCCTCGGCGGTGGCGGGAGTGGATCCGTCCATGATGGGTCTGGGCCCTATTCCGGCCACGCGGAAGGTCCTCGAGCGTGCGGGGTTGTCGATCGAGGACATGGACGTGATCGAGCTCAACGAGGCCTTCGCCGCCCAGGTGCTGGCCTGTGTGCGCGACCTGGGCATTCCCCCCGACCGCCTCAACCCCAACGGCAGCGCCATCGCCCTCGGCCACCCCATCGGCTGCACGGGCGCGCGGATCATGACGACGCTGCTGCACGAGCTGGAGCGGCGCGAGGGCCGCTACGGCCTGGCGACGATGTGCATCGGGGTGGGGCAGGGGATCGCCACCGTGATCGAGCGGATTCCGCACTGAGGCCCTCGAGCGGACTCCATCCTGAGGAGGCGGATATGGGGAACGAGGGACACGTCCTAGATCGCCAGGGGAAGGGGCTGACCGCCGGGCAGCGTGTCCGCGTCCTCCGGGAGCCGGCGCAAGAGGGTGAGGTGCGCCGCCTTGTCCCTCGCTACGGCGTGCTTACGGTGGTGGTCGACGGAGCGAAGACAGGGAAGACGGAGCGCATGGTCCGCGGTCAGGAGGTCGAGGCGCTCGGCGAACCGGCCGGCGCCTGAACCCAGTCATCGCGGGACTGCCAGTAGTGCGCGGCGGTATCCGCCAGCTGTTTGCGCGTCCGCTCGGTCGCTTCTAGTTCCTCGCGGCGCTCGGCCATCTCTCGACCGATCGCCGCGCTGATCCCGGCGAACCACTGCTCCAGCAGGGCAGCGTATTGTTTCCCGACGTCCTCCAGCGCAGAGGCGCGCTCCGGGTCGGCCATCATCTCGCGCACTTCGGGGCTCTCCATCCGCACGCTGTAGCGCAAGTGAGTGGCGCCGTCGGTCGGGGTGAGCTCTACGGTGTCTCTGATCTGCCCCATCTCCGGATCCTTCATCAGGTACGTGAAGTCTTCAAACGGCCGCCACTCGAGAATCTCTTCCATGTGCGCGGATCCGTCCCCGTGCATACAGTGCGTCGAGGAGCCGACGCCACGGCGGCCCTGCGAGTGCTCTTCGTGACGGACGATGTCGGGAGAGACTTGATTGAATCGTTCCGGTGTCGTCAGGTACTCCCAGACGAGTGGGGCGGGGGCGGGGATTGTCGCGTACACGGTGAAATCGGCGTCCTCGGCCTTCATGAATTCTCGTTTCGACGCTTGGGCATCTCTCCACCGCGCCTCCAGGTTGTGCACGTACCCCTTCACTTCTCCGATGTGGTCATACGTTTCGGAGTGCGGGGACATGCCGACCGCAGCTGGATCGATCTTCATCGCCTCGACCGTGGCCGCTGTGAGCAGCGCATATCCTTGGAGGCCCCGCGTCTCGGCGACCGAGTTCTTCAGCAGACGGTGCACCAGGATGACGTCGCGGCCCGCCAGCTCCTCCTGCCCGGCGATGCGCTGTCGGACGAAGCTGCCGTCGTGCACGCAGAACTTGAGGTTGAGGCGGGGAATGAGCACGCAGGCATTGCACTGGCAGGTTGTCCCCCGCTTGATGGACTGCACCCGCCGTTGAAACGCGAAGTAGGCGCTCTCCAGGATGTCCAGCACCATCGACCCGTCCACATCGGCCTCGGGCGCGTAGGTGAAGACGGCGTCGCCTTCGAGCTTGGCCAGCCGCAGCACCGGCTGGAACCGTCCGATCACCACCTCCAACAAGTCGGCCAGGACGTCCTGGGCGTGATCGAGTTCGGTGCCGACGAGATAGCTGGTGTAGCCGGAGATGTCGGCGATGACGAAGCAGGCGCGTTCAGGCTGGAGCATCGATCCTCCTCACGGTGCCATTCCTCGTAGCAATTGGACGGGAGCCGTCGGATTCCTCGCCATTTGTCCTGCTACTGCACGAACTGATAGGCGAGGACGACCGTGCCAAAGGGCTGGCTCGTGGTCCGGCGCATGATCTCCCGGCCGTCCGCGAGCAGCCGCACGACCAGTTCCCCATCCTCCGTGTCCTTGACGAAGGTGGCGGCCACCGCGACGGCGGTTGTCACCACGTACTGCGCCGGCACCGTCCCACGCGCCGACACGGTGGAGAGGGGGGTGCCGTAACTCCCCGTGAAAGCCACACCAGACGTTCCTTCTACTCGAATCGTGACGGTGCGTTCTCGGCCCATCTGCGGGGGTGTGGGAGGGGGGGCAAACGACCCCAGGCAGCCGGTGCTGAGGGCGAGGGCCAGCCCGACGACACCGACCAGCGGAGGGCGCCGGCGCCGCGCCATCATCCCGGCGTCGCCTCCAGATACCCCTCGAAGTGGGCGCGGATGAAGGCGAGCAGCTCATCATCGGTACGCTCGGGATCCAGCGCGTCCTCACGCACCAGCGCCAGCGGCGCGCGCAACCTCTGCGGGCCAACCAGGTCGACGCGGATCTCCCGGGCGTCTTCATCCACCTGCAGGCGCGAGCCGGGGGCGAGGAGGTCGGAGACCTGGCGGACGAGGCCGAGGTAACGGTCCATGCCCGCGTAGTTCTGCAGGGCCGTCATCGCCCGCTCCCGCGCGTCCGCGGCGTCGCGCCCGCGCGCAGGGTGGGGGATGTACGGACGGGCTTCGTTCCCCCAGCCCTCCAGGATGACGGCCTCGACTCGGCTGTCCTCTGGGCGGACCGTGTAGCGAAAGGTGAACCGGCGTCCGTGCAGCTCGACGCGCTCCTCGGTGTCCGTCACCATCTTCTCGGCGGGCGTGACCCGTGATAACTGCCGACCAGCGCGACGAGAAGGATGTCGCCGACAAAGAGGTGATAGACACCCAGGTGGTCCCCTGGCCTGAAATCTGGCAGGGATCCATACGTCATCGCGACAAAGGCGCCCGTCACCACGAGCAGGCCGCTCATACCCGCCCATCGGGCCGAAAGACCCGCGACGGCCAGCAGGATACCCGCGGCCACCATGAACAACGCTCCGACGCCGATCCAGATCATGTCCGAGACTCCCATGCCCCACCCGGCCTCCCTCCGAGACGCGATGGGGTGCTGCTGCTGGGTCATTCCGGAAACTCCAGCTCCCGATCGAGAACCTCGGCCAGCCGCTCGCGCGCGACCTGCGTGTAGACGCGCGTCGTCTTGGGGTCTCGGTGCCTCAGCAGGTCCTGGATGAACTGCAGCGGCACGCCGCGGTCGGCAAGCGTCACGCCGACGGTGTGCCGCAGGTCATGAAACCGCAGCGGCCGGGTGATGGCGGCGCTCCGCAGGTAGGCGTGGAAGAGCTTCTCCACGGTGGTGTAGTGAAGCCGGGTCTGGGGACCGCGGGGAGGGAGGGGGATGAAGAGGGCGCGGGAGCGGCAGAGGGGCCGCCGGCGCAGCCAGGCTTCGGCCGCGCGCACCCCTGCCTCCGTGATCGGCTGGAGGACCTCCCCGCCGCCTTTTCCGAGGATCCGCACCTGCTGCCGGTCGAGGTAGACGTCGTCCAGATCCAGTCCCAGGATTTCGGAGATGCGCAGCGATTGCAGCCCGAGCTCGATGACGGCACGGTCGCGCAATCCCCGGTCGGTCCCTGGGATGGCCCGGCGCAGGGCCTGCACCTCCTGTGGCGTCAGGAAGTTCGGTGAGCGCGGCTTGGCGCGCGGTGGGCGGATGTCCCGCGCCGGGCTTTGCGGCAGACGCCCGGTGCGCGCCAGGTAATCGTAGAACCGGCGGACCGCCACCAGCCGCCGGGATCGCGAGCGCGGCTGCAGCCTGGCGCGCGTCATCGTGTGTGAAAACCGCCGCACGTCTTCCGCGCGCACGGCGAGCAACTCGCGCTCGCGCAAGAAGTGCTGGAACTGGCGCAGGTCGACCAGGTAGCCGGCGATCGTGCGCGGGCTCTTGTTCTCGCTGGCCAGGTCCCCGGCCCACTCCTCGAGGAGGGGGTGGAGGTCCGGGCGGGCGGCCGGGCGACCACGCGTCATCGGCAACCCCGCGATTCCGTACAACGGTGATTGAGCGGATTCATCTAACGGGTATCGGTTCGGGCTGGAGGCCCAGAATCCTCTTCCGAACGAGTGTTTGCCCGCCCCCCGAAACCAGTGGTATAATCCCCCCGCACTCCCGAAGGAAGCCCGAACCTCACATCCCGGCAAGGAGGCCGCCATCATGGGTCGAGCGCTGACGCGGCGCCAGGCGGAAATTCTCACTTTCATTCAACGGTATAGTGAGACGCACGGCTACCCGCCATCGGTGCGCGAGATCGGCCGCGCGCTCGGCCTGACCAGCAGCTCCACCGTGCACAGCCATCTGGCCGCCCTGGAAAAGAAAGGCTACCTGCACCGCGACCCCAGCAAACCCCGCGCCCTGGAAATCCTGCGGGACGAGCACGCCATGGCGCCCAAGAAGATGGTGCCGCTGCCGGTTGTCGGCCGGGTGGCCGCTGGCACGCCGATCCTGGCCGAGGAGAACATCGAGGACTACCTGCCGCTGCCCACCGAATTCCTGCGCGACGGCGGTGACGGCGGTTTCATCCTGCACGTGCGTGGCGACAGCATGATCGACGACGGCATCCGCGACGGCGACTACCTGATCGTGCGCAAGCAGCCCACGGCGCGCGATGGGGACATCGTGGTGGCCCGGCTGGACGATGAGGCGACGGTGAAGCGCTTCTACCGGGAGGACGGGCACATCCGCCTCCAGCCGGCCAACGCCGCGATGGAGGCGATCCGCGCCCGCGACATCCACATCGAAGGCAAGGTCGTCGGCCTGATCCGCCGGATGGTTTCTTGAAGAGAGCTCGACCGAATCCTACTTGAAGAGCGGGATTAGCCCCTCCGGCAGCCGGACGCTCAGCACGCGCGCGAGCAACTCCAACGCAACGACGGTGAAGGCGGCATAGAGGATCGCGCGGGGCCAGCGCATCCGCCCCATCGTCAACATGAAGGCGAACACCCACACGGCGGCCGCCACCTGAAATCCGATGATCCAGATGAGGGCAATGCAGGCGGCGATGGACGCCAGCTGCAGGAAGGCGCGGCGTCTTCGCACGTCTGGCGAGTCGGCGGCCGCGGCGTCCTCCTCCTCGACCTCATCCTCGTCGCCCACGGGGATGCTGCGGCCGCGCACCTCCTGGATGATCTGGACGGCGCAAAGGATCGTGCCGAGGATCGCCACGGCGAGGGGCATCAGCGACGCTCCGAGGAGGAACCCTCGCGCCTCCAGCCAGGCATAGGCGAAGAGCGCCAGGAGGCCGACCGAGACGATGGTTCCCAGCCCCGGGGCCCAGCGGGTGGGCGCGGCCCTCTCCCGCCCTTCCCTCCGCTGCCGGAGCGCGCGCGCCGCGCCCCAGACGAACGGCGAGAGCAGCAGTAGGCCGATGACGATCACGGCCGGCCGGGCCAGCCAGATCGGCACGCAGACGATGTCGCTCGGGATGACGGGCAGGCACTGAGGGTAAAGGTTCACGGTCAGCCAGAAGTAGCGCTCGAGGGGGCCGGAGAGGACGAAGCCGATCAGCAGCGGGGCGCGCGGCCAGCCCGTCACTTTCATCGTGAACCCGGCCACGCCGAGGACGATCAGCGTCAGGAGATCGCCGAACTGCTGCGCCTCCTGGAAGGCCGCCACGATCATCATGAGGATGACCGGCGGGGCCACCAATCGGAAGGGAATGTAGGTCAGCCGCGCCAGGGCCGGGCTGGCCAGGAACATCACCGCGGCGCCGATGATGTTGGCGAGGGCGAAGGTCCAGACAATCGCGTAGATGAGGTCGAGGTGCTCGATGACGACCCGCGGCCCGGGGACGACCCCGTAGGCCAGCAGCGCGCCCATGATCATCGCGGCGGGGGCGCTGCCGGGGACGCTGAAGAGCAGCGTCGGCACCAGGTCGCCCGCCTCCACCGCGTTGTTGGCCGCCTCCGGGGCGATGATGCCGCGGATGTCCCCCTTGCCGAAGCGGGAGTTCCGCCCCCGGCTCATCGCCGCGGCGTGGCCGTACGCCATCCAGGTGCCCGCGGTGGCGCCGATGGCCGGCAGGACGCCCGCCCAGATGCCGATCAGCGAGCCGCGCAGCAGCAGCCAGCGGTATTGAATGACGTCGCGCAGCCCCTCCACCCACCCCGAGCCGAGGGCGACGCGGCGGGCGATCGCCCCTCCCTGGGCCAGCAGCGAGACGACCTCGGCCAGACCGAAGATGCCGAGGGCGACGATGGCCAGGTCGAGTCCGTCCATCAGGTAGAGGCGGTCGAAGGCAAAGCGCACCTGCGCCGCCGCGGGAGCGCTCCCGATCGACCCGAGGAGGAGGCCGAGGAGGCCCGCGATGATGCCCCGGCGGGGTTCCTTCCCCAGCAGGCTGCCGGCGAAGGAGACGCCAAGGGCGGTGAGCATGAAGAGCTCCGGCGAGCCGAAGGCGAGCGCGAGCGGGCGGGCGATCGGGATCGAGAGCGTCAGCCCGAGGGCGCCGATCAGGCCTCCGATGAGCGAGGAGAGATAAGCCGCCGAGAGCGCCCGCGCCGCCTGCCCCTGCTTGGCCAGGGCGTGGCCCTCGATGACGCTGGTGACCGAGGCGGACGACCCGGGGGCCCCGATGAGCACCGAGGTCACCGTATCGGACGTATGCACCACCGCCAGGGCGCCGGTGAGCAGGGCCAGCGCGCCGACGGCGTCCAGCTTGACTACAAAGGGCAGGAGGATGGCGACGGCGACGATACCGCCCATCCCGGGCAGGATGCCGACGATGATCCCCGCGGCGACGCCGAGCAGCATGATGCCCAGCCGCGCCGGCTCGAGCAGCAGGGCCAGCCCGCTCCCGAGGGCCTCTAGCAGGACGCGCCCCGGTCGCCCCGGCGCCGCGCGGAGTGACGGCGCCGGGAACTCAGCCTGCGAGTCGACTCAGATGTCGACGTTATACTTGGCCTTCAGCAGATCCCTGATGAACTTCTGGACGTCCGTGGTCACGCGCAGCGACTTGATCACCGTGGCCTCCATCTTGTCGCCGCGAAAGAGTGTGTAGCCTTCGAGCACGTTCTTGCTCTGCTCCTGGAAGGCGGGATCGGCGTTCATCTTGTCGACCGCTTCCCATAGCGCAGACAGCACTTCCGGCGGGGTGCCCTGCGGCACCCAGAGCGCCTTTTGGAAGGTGAAGGCCGGGGTGAGCAGCGACTGCAGCGCCTTCCAGCGCGTCTGCCCGTCCGGCTTGCGCTTGTGCACCTGCTGGTAGAACTCGTAGACGGTGGGCAGGCGCGGCGCCGCCGGGTCGCGTCCCAGGACGCCCTTCTCGTTGGTGAAGCCGAAGGTGAAGAGCGGGCGCGCCTTGCCCTCCCGCTCCATCGGCACGACCTGCGTGAGGTAGGCCGGCGTCGTCTGGTAGTCGATGTTGATCTCTCCCCGTTCGAAGGCCAGCCGGGCCGGGCCGCGCCCTTCGAAGCCCATGACGCTGCGCACGTTCATGCCCAGCAGCTCGAACGTCAGCAGCACCGCCAGGTCCAGGCCGGTCGCGCCGATGCCGCCGTAGACGAGCGGCACCGCGGGCTTGAGCACGTCCGCCGGCTGGCGGATCCCGGTGGCGGGAGAGACGTACACGGTTGCGCCGACGCCGTTGACCTTGACCAGCTTCCAGGCCTTGAAGTCGTAGCGCACCTGCGGGACGCCGAGGATGTAGGGGATGATCGTTGAGCCGGAGGTGGCCAGGATCTGCAGCCCGTCCGGCTTGGCGTTCTGCACGTAGAAGTTGGCGCCGGTGATGCTGCCGCCGCCGGGCATGTTGCGCACCGTCACCCGGGGGTTGCCGGCGATGTGCCTCTCGAAGAAGGGCGCGAGGAAGCGGGTCTCGATGTCGGTCCCACCTCCGGCGCCGAAAGGCACCAGAATCTCAATCACCTTTCCTGCGAAATAGGGCGCCTGCGCCTGGGCCGGTCCCGATCCCACCCCAGCCGCGACCAACGCCGCCGCGACAAGCAGCACGATCCCCCGTCTCACACCCTCACCCCCTCGAGTCTCCCCTCTTAGCCTCTGGTGGCGCCCGCCCGGGCCGCCGCCGCCTCCTGCGGCCAGAGCGACGCCGGGACGCAGGCGGAGCCTTCCATTAGTCGGCGGGCGGTGCGCCGGGTGATCACTTTCTCTGCCTCCCACTCCCCTCCCCGCCGGCTGACCACCGCGCCCACCTCGATCACCCCGGCCGGGTGGCCGACCCGCACCCTGCGTTCTCCCGTGGGGCCCGGCCGCGCCGCCGCATGCGGCAGCGTGCCCTCGACCTGGACGGCGACGGAGGTGCAGATCGCTCCCGTCAGCGCGTACGACCGGTGCAGGCAGCCCATCGACATGATCCGTCCCACCACATCGACCTGCTCCGCGGCCACGGCGCTCCCCCTCGTCGACGGATACGTCGCCGGCGCAGAGACCCAGGCGAGTTTGGGGACGCCCGGACTGCGCGCCGTCGCCTCCTCGGCGCTCCGCGCCAGCCCCATGCGCACGGCGGCCGCGGCGCGCACCGCCTCGATACGCGCGAGCAGCGCCAGATCGCCGTCGATCCGATCAGGCATCTCCAGGCCGGTCAGGCCCAGATCCGCCGGACGCACGAAGACGACGGGGTTGGCCGCGTCCACGAGGGAGACGGTGAGGGCGCCGATGCCCGGAACATCCAGCGCGTCGGTGGGATGTCCGGTGGGCAGCAGCCGCCCGGTCATCGAACCGCCGGGGTCGAGAAATTCCAGACGGATGAGGGCGCCGGTCCCGGGAACGCCATCGATGGCGAAGACCCCCTCCACCTCCGGCACCCCGCGCGCGGTGGGCACGTGGGCGATGATTCTCTTGCGGGTGTTGGTCTGCCAGATGCGCACGACCGTCTCCGCCCCGGTCGCGGGCACCATGCCTTCTTCGATCGCAAAGGGGCCGACGGCGGAGGAGATGTTGCCGCAATTGCCGCCATAGTCCACCAGCGGCGTGGTCACGCTGACCTGGCCGAATGTGTAGTCGACGTCGGCGTCCGGCACCGACGGGGGCGCGATGATGGCCGTCTTGCTGGTCGTCGAGAACGCGCCGCCCAGCCCGTCGATCTGCCGCCCGTAGGGATCGCCGCCGCCGAAGATCGAGAGGATGACCCGGTCGCGCAGGTCGGCGTCCTCGGGCAGGTCTCTGCGGTGGAAGAAAACCGCGCGACTGGTGCCGCCGCGCATCACGATCGCCGGGACCCGACGCTGCTGCATGCCGACCCCTCTCCCCTACCCCGCGGCGACGCCCACGGTCTGCCGCGCCGCCTCCAGTCCGGCGATACGCCCGAAGACGGCGCCGCGCATCAGCCCGGCCCCGGCGGGATAGTTGAAGTAGAAGAACCCGCCCGTGATCTCGCCGGTCGCCAGCAGGCCGGGGATGATGGAATTCTCGGTGTCCAGCACGCGGGCCTGCTCGTCCACCCGCACGCCGCCGTAGGTGAAGGTGATCCCGCAAGTGACCGGATAGGCCAGGAAGGGCGGCCGCTCCAGCGGCGCCGCCCAGTTCGTCTTCGACGGATCGAGGCCGCGCGTGCCGCAGCCGTCGCGGACGGCCGGATCGAAGCGTCCGACCCGCGGGGCCGCGTTGTAGGCGGCGATAGTCTCGACCAGGCGCGCCCGCGGCAGGGCCATCGCATCGGCCAGGGCCTCGATCGTCTCGGCCTGCAAGGGACGGGTGGTCTGGTAGCGTTCCTCCAGCAGCGGCGCGGTCTGCTGGTCGAAGAGCTGCCAGGCGCGGTTCTGCGGTTGAGCGAGGATCGCCCGCCCGGTCTTGGCGTAGGTGTACTGGGAGAAATCCTCCCCCTCGTCGATGAACCGCCGGCCTTCTGTATTCACCATGACGCTGTAGGGATAGGAGAGGCGATTCGTCTTGTCGGTCAGCCGCAGGTCGCCGACCGGCGGGGCGGTGGCGTCGATGGGCGTGGCGTGGCAGCCACTCCAGTGGCCGTACGGCTGCGCCCCCGCCTCGAGGGCCGCCGCCAGCATCTCGCCGGTGTTGTAGGCGGTGCCGCGGACCGAGACGGTGTCCCATCCGCTCCCCAGGTAGCGCGCCCGCATCTCCGGGTTGGCCTCGAAGCCCCCGCTGCCCAGGATCACCGCTGCCGTCTCGATCTCGACCGTCCTGCCGGCGGCGCGGACGCTCAGGCCACGTACGCGGCCCTGCCCGTCGAGCCGGAGGCGCAGCGCCTTCGCGTCGTAGACAACGGGAATCGATCGGGCCTCCGCGGCGGCGAAGAGGGCCGCGCTGAGCCCGATGCCCGCGCCGCGGGTCTGCAGCAGCAGGCCGGGGGGAAAGGACCAGCGCTCGCCCTGGCGTACCCCGAAGATCTCGCTGAGCTCCCAGGCCACGCCCAGATCGCCCATCCAGCGGACGGTGTCCAAGGACCGTTCCACCAGGACGCCGGTCAGGAGCGGATCGGCCAGCCCTCCGCTGGTGCGCATGATGTCGGTGTAGTAGCGGGTGGTCGGGTAGGCTTCGCCTTCGACACGCGCGTCCGGCAGATGCGGGAGGAGTCGCAAGACCTCTTCCACGGAATCGTAGGCGAAGCGGAAGACGCCGCCGGAGAACCGGGTGTTGCCGCCGCGCTGCGCCGCGGGGGCTTTCTCCAGCACGAGGACGGAGGCGCCGGCCTCCCGCCCGGCGATGGCGGCGGTGAGGGCGGCATTGCCGGCGCCGACAACCACCACCTCTGCCCGGGGCAGCTCGGTCACGTCGTCAGACCCCTCCCCCCCCCGGCGCGGCCGTAGCGGTCGGCAAGGGTGAGATATTCGTCCAGGTGCACCAGAGCGTCGCGGTCGGCGAAGGTGGCGCGCTCCGCTTCGGGACTCCGCCCGTCCCGCCGCAGCGCGGCGAGGGCGCGCCGCATCCCCCAGATGGCCGCCAACTGCGCGTCCGCGGGGAAGATCACCAGCCGGTACCCGAGGGCGTCGAGCTCGAGGGGACGCAGCAGCGGGCTCTTACCGCTGTAGGTCATGTTGTAGAGCAGCGGGCGCGAGATCGCCCGGGCGATCATCTGGACCTCTTCGAGCGAGCGGGGCGCCTCGACGAAGACCATATCCGCCCCGGCCTTGGCGTAGGCCTGTCCGCGCTGCAGCGCGTCGTCCAATCCGTTCACCGCGCGCGCATCCGTGCGGGCGATGATGACGAAGTCGGGATCGGTCCGCGCCTCCAGGGCCGCCCGGACCTTGCCGGCCATCTCCTCCAGCGGGATCAGCTCCTGGCCCTCGTAGTGCCCGCACCGCTTCGGCGCGGCCTGATCCTCCAGATGCAGGGCGGCTGCTCCCGCCTCCTCATAGGCGCGCACCGTCCGGCGGACCGCCAGGGCATTACCATAGCCGGTGTCGGCGTCGGCGATGACCGGGAGGGCCACGGCCTGGGCGATCTGACGGATCCGCGCGACCATCTCGCTGAAGTCGAGCAATCCCAGATCGGGCATGCCGCTGCTGCGGGCGATCGCGCCCCCGCTGGCGTAGACCGCCTCGAATCCCGCCTCCTCGGCCACGCGGGCGGAGAGGCCGTCGAAGACGCCTGGTGCGACGAGAATCGGGCCGCCCGCAATGCGTACGCGCAGGTTCGTGCGTAGAGTGGTCGGTCCACGCATCGGCATCGTAGGCATCTGGTTCATCCCCAGTTCTTACCCTCAAACCCTCCTACATTCTGTGGTGCCATTCCCCCAGGCAGCATTGAATCAATCATATGATCATGTTAGATGGGTTCAGAGTCATGCCAACGATTATCGAAATTTGCTTTGAGAGCGCCCAGCATGTCGGGGACAAGGGCGCGGGTCACAATCACGACGAAGGATTCTTTCCTTCCGATGTCTTTGAGACCGTGGCCGACGATCAATAGGTAGTCATTCGTCAATAGATACCTGTCATGGAGCTCGTGAGGTTTCCTATAGAATCGCACATCGAAGGCTGAGTATTCCTGTCTAAACTCGGCGAGCTGCCTTCGGAGCTTCGTCCTATCCTCCGAGGTTTTGCCCGTGAGCAACCGGACTGTGGATTGCTTCGGAAGCATCTCCAAAACATCTAACGAGCGCTCTCCAAAGTAAGGATCGGAAATGTCTATCGCACCACTTAGATTCCCCAAAACATTGGCTAGTGTCTCGTCCCAAGAATAACTTGATAATTTAACTGTCCTGGTCTACGCTTCCTTCGAGAGAAAGGAGGAAGCGCATGGCCAGAGGCCGACCGTTGCGTCCATTGACGATGTTGCCGGC